>OHTF01000875.1_pt1 | contig 11173 bp, 7 predicted proteins | sample 1578811 | NCBI WGS metagenome assembly OHTF01 (sample SAMEA3879571, study PRJEB24766) | human gut metagenome | biome: human-associated habitat; feature: feces | place: USA | collected 1985/1987
ATTATGAAGTTTTATTATTTTTAATTTTACGTTTGGTTTTTGAAATTATGTTTAAATTTACTTATATTTTTTTGATTTTGGGTTAGGTTTTTGTATTTACGTTGTTATATTTTTATTTACGTTTCGTCTTTGTATGTACGTTTTTATGTTTTAATTTATTTTATTATTCATCTTACTTTTTGTAGGCCAAAAAGTAACAAAAAGCCTTCGCTCCTCCAAAAATTATACGGATGACTGTATTAAATTTGTATAGCACTTGCTGCGCCTGCGGAACTCGTTTGCTGCGCAAACTCAAACAGTCCTCGGCTATTGCGCAAGTGCCTTTTTATTAAAAGTCAGCATCCTATTTTTGGAAAGTCGCGTCCTGCCGTAACCCGTACTTTTTCAGTGCTTTATTTTGAATGTAGAGATTCTGTTCAAATTTATAGTTTTATTATTGCTTCCAAAATTTTAACCTGTTACCATACCAAAAATATTTTTTATATTTCTAATTTAATCATTTTGTTATCTTAAAGTAATGCAATATTATTTTAGCAGACAATTTCAAAAGCAATTATCTGTTTATACAATTTTACAGATAATATCAATCAATTTTTCTTTGCTATTTCACACATTGCACCGTTCAGTCTAATCAGCAAATTAAAAGTACGATTTACACAAATCGCGGCATTAAAAATTTAGCGGTATTTACTGAAAAGCAATAAAATTTTCCCGGTGTTTGAGCGAAGCGAGTTCCGTGGAAAATTTTATTGCTTTAGGCGTACCGCGTTTAAAATTTTTTAGCCGCGTGAGTTTTCTTGGTTCGTTCTTTTGCTCAATCAAAAGAATGAACATGAATAATAAAGTGAATTAAAGCATAAAAACTACATACAAAGATAAAGACAATGTTGAAAGTAACATGAATAAAAAAGTAAATAAAAATATAATATCGTAACTACAAAGACAAAAACAAAAATAAAAAAGAAAATTTACCTGAACCACTTCAACAAATACCCATGCTGCTTTAATGCCTGCCTGCGCTGTTTATAATCCGGCATTACAGCCGCTACTCTCTGCCAAAAGGCGGAGCTGTGGTTCATACAGCCGATATGGCACAGTTCGTGTACCACCACGTAATCTATCAGCGCAGGCGGTGCAAAAATAAGCCGCCACGAAAAATTCAGCACGTTCTGCGCACTGCACGAGCCCCATCTTGCCTGTGCTTCCGATATCTTTACGCCCAGCGGCTTTACGCCAATTACCTGCGCATATTTATCAACGCGCCAGTAAAACAAATCTCTGGCAAAGCCGCGCAAAAACTTAATCAGCCCGGGGCGGCCCAGTTTTTTGCTGCAAATAAATTCGTCCGGCGCAAGCTGTGCATAGTCCTTCGCCGCGCCTGCAATAAATTTAATGCGCACGCTGTTGCCTGCTATCACCCACTCGGCGCCTTCTTTAAACTCCGGCTCGCGCGGGGCAAGCTCTGTTTTTAACTCTATTTCGCACAGCTTGTTTTCTATCCAGCTGCGCTTTTCTTCTATAAATTTTTTTATTTCCGCCATAGGCATCCGCATGGGCGCGCGCACCACGCACCTGCCGCTGCCGTCTATTGTTATTGCCAAAGTGCGCCTGTTGCTGCGCACCAGTTCGTACTGCATAAAATCCCCTCCGAAAATTATTATACAGCGTTTAAATCGGCGGCGCAAATTGCCTTGCAGCGCCTTTTGTTATATAATTTTTACAAACAATTACGGAGGGTTTCTGATGGATACCGCTTTAATTAAAGATTTTTTCGACTGCTGCCGCGACGCTAAAAAAATACTGGAACTTTTGCCGCCGCTGCCGCAGGGTTTAACACCGCGCCATATACAGATTATCGACACCATTTCCCAGCTTGAAGAAAAAAACGGGCTGGTTAAAATAAGCGACATCAGCACTGCGCTGCACGTAACGCGCCCAAGCATTACCCGGCTTGTATCAGAGCTTGCCGCCGCAGGGTATGCCCAAAAAGCCGGCAGCGCTACCGACGGGCGTGTTACTTACGTTGCCCTTACAAACAAAGGTAAAAGCTGCTGCGATTTTTATGTTAAACGCTACCACAACTGGGTAAGCAGCCAGTTAACAGGCATTAACCCCGATGACCTTATCTGCGCCGCTAAAACGATACGCAGCTTTTATGCAGCTTTAAAAAACAGCGAGCCGCCCAAGCTCTAAATTGCAGCAGGCATTGACAATATACGTCAATGCCTATATAATTACCAATATAGTTACTTTAGGTAATTATTATGTGTAATTTTCGAGGTGACATACATGCAAAAAGATAAACAATTAACGCTCAAGCTTGTAACGGCAATAATTTCTGCCGGTATTATGGCCTTTGCCGGAGTAGTTGCCGAAACCGCCATGAACATTACCTTTCCGACGCTAATGCGTGAATTTGGCATTGGTACTGCCGCCGTGCAGTGGCTTACCACAGGTTATCTGCTGATGCTTGCCATAATTGTGCCTGCATCCGGATGGCTGAAAAATAATTTCAGCCATAAGCGGCTTTTTATAGCGGCAGAAGCCTTTTTTATAACAGGCACTGTGTTATGCTGCGCTGCCCCCAGCTTTGCCCTGCTGCTTTCCGGCCGCATAGTACAAGGGCTTGGCACAGGCATAGCCCTGCCGCTGATGTTTAACCTGGTTCTTGAAGAAGTACCTGCTCAAAAAACCGGCTTTATGATGGGCGTTGCCTGCATGATAACTGCCATGGCACCGGTAGTAGGCCCTTTTGCAGACGGGCTTATTATAACATTGTGGGGCTGGCGGCTTATTTTTGTTTTTATGCTGCCCTTGCTGCTGCTTTCGCTGATTAGCGGGCTTTTAACTGTACCTGCAAATCCGCAGCTTAAACACACCCGCTTTGAATGGAGCAATTACTTTTTAATGGCTGTTGGCTTTGCACTGTTTATTACAGCCACAGCGCATACACAGGCAGGCTGGTTAAGTGCCGCGGTAACAGTTCCGCTTTTTATAAGCGCTGTACTGCTTGCCTTATTTTACCGCCGCTCGCTTACAAGCCTTACTCCTGTAATCAATGTAAATATTTTCCGCAGCAAACGTTTTAACAGCGGTGCCGCCGCTATGGTTTTTATTTATTTTACGGTACTCGGGCTTGGCTTTTTAATTCCCAACTACGCTCAGCTTGTTTTCGGCGCCGATGCTTTTACAGCAGGCTGCCTGCTGCTGCCGGGCTGCATACTTGGCATTTTGGTAACGCCATCAGCCGGGCGTGTGCTTGACCGCTGCGGAGCCGCACTGCCGGTTTTAGGCGGCAGCATTTTAATGCTAAGCTCCGTTTCTGCCATGGCGTGGCTTACGCCCGATATCAGCAACACTTTATTTGCCGTGCTGTACACATTTTTTGCCTTTGGGCAGGCTGCTTCCATACCTACCGTTACGCTCTGCGCTATCCGCTGCCTATCAGCAGATGATTCAGCCTCCGGCAACGCCGTAATTAATACCCTGCAGCCGCTTTCCGGCGCCCTTGGCACATCAATATGCGCCAGCATTGTTGCAGCAGCGCAAAACACATCTGCCGGAGCAGCAGGCACGCAGACCGGCACCGCCCATGCGCTGGTACTGCTTGCAGCATTTACAGCAATAATTTTATTTTGTAATTTATACCTTTTAAATGGCAAAAGCCATACAGTAAATACACCAAATTTATCTGTTCAAAAATAGCTTAATAACAACAAAAACGCCTGTATATTAATTACACAGGCGTTTTTATTTATTTGTTTAGTTTTAAATAAATATCAGGCAAAATAACTGCTGTTTCTTCAGTATCTTCTTTGCCCATCCATGCAACTATAAACCGTACTTCGGCAGCATAAGGCATATAACCTTTCTTCTGCAAATTTTGTATTTTTTCAAAAAATGCTTTGGAAAATTTTACAACAGGCATATTTTTCCCTTCAATTTGCGCGCAGAGATACATGCCGTTAATTAAAAGTTTACTGCCGCTGCGGAGTTTAAAAATAAACTGCTTTTTATTCTTAAAATAATCAAGGAACACATCTTTATGTGTCATCTGCAATGAAATTTCCAAAGGTTTACTATAAATAACTTTATCACAGCAATGCTCTACATCAGGTAAATTATATGCAGAAAATAATTTCGTATTGCTATGAATATACAGTTCATTTTTAGCCCTTGTCATGCCAACATACAAAATGCGCTTTTCTTCATCAGTTGAAGCATTATTGCCGTTAAGCATCATGTAAACAGTATCAAACTCTCTGCCTTTGGCTTTATGGATAGTAGATACATACACAGCTTCTTTTTCGTCATCATAAAAATCTTCATAACTTGATTCTTTGATGAACTCCAACAAATCATTGTAATACTTATCCGGATTAACCGTTTCAAAATCACGGAGCAGGTTTCTGCAAATTTCAAGGCAGCTGCTGTCTGCATAAGTTTTAAATAACTTATCTGCCGCTTTTTCCCAAACCGTGTCAGAAATTTTAACGGCATGCGGAGCAGCATTTTCTATTTGTTTTAAAAAGTAACGTATTTCCGCCAAATTATAAAGATAAAATCCATCAATTGATTGTATAAGTTTAGCCCTGATACCCTTTTTCAGAAGCATTCCCAAAAGCTGTAATGCTTCATCATTGGTATTAGTCAGCACACAGCACCTGCCGTTGCCGCGTGTTTCTGCAATCTGCTTCACTACGGCTTCTTCCATGTTTCTGCCGCTATGGTGCGTAATAACAACTCTGCCTTTTTCTTTTTGCACAGAATGAATAAGTGAATTTTTCATCCTGTTATGTATCGTTGCCGCAAAAGCGTTGCCAAGTTCCACAATTGCCGGTTTACTGCGGTAATTTTCCACCATTTCATATCTCACGGCACCATAATCTTTTATTAAAGATTTCAGATATTCGGAATTTGAACCGCGGAATTCATAAATATTCTGGTCGTCATCGCCTACCGCTATCACTCGCATATTATCATTATTATCTATTAAAGCGCGTACCAGGTTAAATTCATTTTCGTCCATATCCTGCGCTTCATCAATTACAAGCACGCTTTTGCTGATTTTACTTCGTTCAACTTCGCCGCTGCGAATTAATTCCACGGCATTTTTTACAATATTGTCTGCGCCCTCAAGCCTGCCGATTTTTCCAAGAAGGTCAAAACAATATGAATGAAAAGTTTTTATTTCCACATAATTTGCTGCATTGCCTATTAATTCAACAAGGCGTTTTTTAAATTCCGTAGCCGCAGCTCTTGAAAATGTCAGCATTAAAAGCTGCTCCGATTTTACGGATTCCAATATTATCAGTGAAGCAAGTTTATGTACTAAAACTCGTGTTTTGCCGCTGCCCGGACCTGCTGCCACAACAATATACGGAGAATCGGCATCATTAATAATTTGCGACTGCACGGCAGATAAACCGTAAAATAACTGCCTGTATTTTTTAGGCGTAATGTTACGGTTTATTTCATTTTCACGTTCACCGGCAAAATATTTTTTAATGAACTTCTGAAAATCTATCTGAAAATAATCTTTTACAAATTGCAGTGCAGATTTATAATCACGCACCATCAAATTGGCATATTCACCTATAATATGAATCTGCTGAATTCTTTGTTTGTAAAATTCATCAAGATAACGGTAATCGGCAATTTTATACTTTATTTTATTATCCATTATGCAGCGTTCAATTTCCATACTGTTGTAAAGAACCAAAAAGCCGCCTTCAAGCCTTAATGCTTCTATTTTTGAAAGGTACAGCAATGCGTCCTCAACATCATGCAGAGATACTTCTTTAGCAGTTAAGTCCATTTGCTGATGTTCTTTATACCCATTAAACAAACCGACAAGCGAAAACTCTACCGGTTTCATTTCTTCACCGTCATAGACAGGCTTTGCTGCTTTAGCAAAAAGTTCTTTTAATACAAACCTGCAAATATCTATTCTGGTATCAATTTTATCTTTTAATTTTTCAACGCTGATAAGCGGCAGTATTTGCACTGCCTGTGCAGCTTTCCATTCATTTTTTTGAATGTACTTTTTAATTGTATAGTAATAAATAAGCGTGCGGAAATTTTTTACGTTTGCCCCCGCCAGCCGCCGCTGCTCTGCCTGTTCGTTTAATTCTTTAAGGTTAAATTCGCACACATCGTCTTTTAGCTGTTCCACAAAAAATAATTCCAGTTTTGCAAAACGTTCAAGCAAATTGACAGCCCTGTTTTCTTTTTCGGTCGCCAAAATATAGGCAGACATGTCCAGCGTATCGGCTAAAATGCCTTCACGCCGCATTAAATTAACGGCAGTAATTACTTCCTCTTTAGTCAAACCAAGAATATCGGCAAGATAATCGACACGCGATTCCGCATCGTCGTTACCGGCTTTGGCAATGCTTCTGCTTGAAATAAGCGACTTAACTATGCGTTTGGCATTTAAGCGCTGCGGTTCTGTAAAAAGCGGAGAAGCTTCTATACTCCTGGCAGCTTCATTCATATCACTTGCCAAAATACTTGTTGCGTATATGCGCGGCATATTTTTGCCGCGTTTAATATAACCAGCATTTTCAAGCGCAGAAATTGCTGTTTTTACTCTTGTTTCAACATCAGTAACGGAATTATCCCACCCTGCCTGCCTGGCAATTTCCAGTGCCGAGCAACAAATGCGCGGGCGAAGTTTTGTCATATCCTTAATGGCTTTCCATACCTGCTGTATCTCACTAATGCTGAGCTTGGTCTGGTTCAGCAAAATAAAATGCTTGTCCAAATCACTATCATTATAAAGAACATAGCAATCTGCCTGCATGGAAGGGTCGCGGCCGGCACGGCCGGCTTCCTGAACATAATCTTCCAGTGAACTTGATATGTCATAATGAACTACGAGTTTAACGTCTTTTTTATCAACGCCCATGCCAAAAGCAGACGTTGCTACAATTACCTGTATTTTATTAGTTATAAACGCTTCCTGATTGGCGATTTTATCAGCCGGGTCCATCTTACCGTTAAAAGGGCATGCCGGAAACCCGTCTTTTGAAAGACGCTCAGCCAATTCTCTTGTACGCCTTGTTCTGGAAACATAAACTATGGTAGGGCAATTTTTTTGTTCCAAAAGCCTGCGCAGAGCATTATATTTTTCTTCATCCGTTTCTTTATATAAAACCGTATACTGTAAATTTTCACGCGTTGCCGATGATGCGTAAAGAACAAGGTCCAAATCCAGAGTTTTCTTAAAATAATCGCAAATATCACTTATTACTTTAGGTTTTGCCGTTGCTGTAAAACAGGAAACAGGTATGGTCATCTGTGAAACTTTCTGGCGCTGGAGTTCACTTATAAATTCGCCTATATATAAATAATCAACCCTGAAATCCTGCCCCCAAGCAGAAAAGCAATGGGCTTCATCAATTACAAAACGGACAATATTACGTTTAAGAAGTATTTTTTCTATTGTGCGTGAACGCAAAGATTCCGGTGCAATATATAAAATATTTACCGAACCGTCAGCCAGACGTTCAAGGGCATCCGCTCTTTCTACCGGTGAAAGCAGCCCGTTAATGCTTACGGCTTCAAGTACGCCGGTATTATATAAATTATCAACCTGGTCTTTCATTAAAGAAAGCAGCGGCGATATAACAACAGTTAAACCATGTACAGCTTTGCCCGCCATAAGTGCCGGAAGCTGAAAAGTTATAGACTTACCGCCGCCGGTGGGAAACACCGCCAACAGTGATTTACCGTCCACAGCCGCCTGTGCCGCCATTTCTTGAAGCGGTTCACCATTATAAGTTCTGAAACTGTCATAACCAAAAATTTCTTTTAAACTTTTATGAATGTTGAGTTTGTTTTGGCAATAGCCACAGCCTTCAGAACATGGAGTATTGCACAATAACTTAATTACATTTTCAATTTTGGGGAAATTATGCATAAGCCATGGCGGAGTTATAGAATGATAGTCATCGGAAGAAATCAGCGCAAGCATATATGCAAGTTCTATTTTATTTCCTGCAATAAGCGTTTTAAGGTCTGCATTTTCACAAATTTTCCCGGCAAATTCGCTCTTAATCAAAGTTTCTGCGTCATTAACGGCACAGTAAAAATCTATGTATTCAAAAAAAGCTTCAAATTCCACTGCATCATGCAGCAGGCAATAAAAAATCTGCTTCATTTTTAATGACAAGGCAATAAAAGCATTTACCTCATCATAAAATAATTGTTGTGCTTTTTTGCTGTCATTTAAAGGATTGTTTATTTCATCTGTCTGTAATTTATCATCTTTTAATAAAGCGTGATACGGCCGTTTCGGGAAAAGCAGCGGCGAAAGATAGAGCGTATCTATTACTTTGCTGCTTATCTTTCTTCCGGCAGCAGCTTCAATATATTTTAGGTCATGATGAATTATATTATGCCCGCACAAAAAATCAGCACCGCTTATAAAATCGCAAAAATTATTTATCGAAGCAGAATGAAAACAAACATTGCCGTCACGTATTGCTCCAAGGTCATAAATTTTCTTATCAGCAATGCCAACCTCAGAATCAATAAAGACTACTGTCTTTGCCATCATTTCCACTTCCTTTGCGCTTTTAAAGCGATGCTTTAAAATTTTTAATATAACAATGATTTTATTTTGATACTTCTATTAATAAAATCTGCAATTTATTATTAAAATAAAACAATCTTCAAAGGTGATTTACTTATGTGAAAAATATTTTGCACAATTCTTACTTATAAGATATTTAATTTTAAGTTTTTTGTCAATCTAATTTTAGTGTTAACTTAAACTTTATATTATTTTTAATAAAAACATGGTTTAAAGTTTAAACAAAACAGGCCGCACCGCAAGGCAGTTAAGCAAAACTGCCCACGTTGCAGCCCGTTTGGGATTTTATTTTTCTACTATATATTTCCTTGTTTTATTAGCTAATGGCAAAGCACCGTCAGCCAATTTCTCTTTCCAGCTCCGTGCCGCGCACTTTCAGCGGTTTGTTGGCTTCGTCCACCATTACAACCTTCGGCTCGCAGCGGCGCGCTTCTTCTTCCGTCATCTGCGCATAAGCCATAATAATAACCTTGTCGCCCGGCTGCACAAGGCGTGCTGCCGCACCGTTAAGGCAAATTACGCCGCTGCCCGGTGCGCCCGCAATAGTGTAAGTTTCAAGGCGCGCGCCGTTGTTGTTGTCTACAATCTGCACGCGCTCGCCCGGCAAAATGCCTGCCATTTCCATAAGTTCGCTGTCTATTGTAACACTGCCCATGTATTCAAGGTTGGCTTCCGTTACCGTTGCGCGGTGAATTTTGCCGTGCATTATCGTGTAAAACATTTATTCTACCTCCAAAATTACGTTGTCAATAAGGCGTGTGGTGCCAAATTTTACGGCCAGTGCCAAAAGATACTGCCCTTTGGTTAAAACCTCCGGTGCAGGCGTAAGCCCCGGCAGAGCGTATATTTCCACGTAATCAATCTGTGCCATGGGCTCGTCGCCGATAAGTTTTTTAACGCCCTCCACCAGTTTCCGGCTGCTGCGCTCGCCCGCTTTAAAAAGCATGGAGGCGGTTTCGAGGCTGCTGTTTAAAATTACCGCAGCCGCACGCTCGCTTTTTGATAAATATGTGTTGCGAGAAGATTTGGCAAGCCCGTCCGCCTCGCGCACAATGGGCATAATGCGCAGCTTTACGTTAAAGAACAAATCTTTAACCATGCGTTTTAAAACCTCTGCCTGCTGGGCGTCTTTCTGCCCAAAATAAGCGTGGTCTGGCTGGGCCAGGTTAAACAGCTTGGCAACAACCGTTGTTACGCCGCGGAAGTGAATGGGCCTTGTGCGCCCGCACAACACTTTGGTAATATCGCCGGTAACTTCTACCCAGGTCATATCTTCGCTGGGGTACATTTCGGCAGGCGTGGGTGCAAAAACAATGTCCGCGCCGCAGCTTTCCGCCAGTTTGCAGTCGGCATCAAGTGTGCGGGGGTAAGCGTCCAAATCTTCGTTAGGCCCAAACTGCGTGGGGTTTACAAATACGCTTACCACAACAAGTTCATTTTCCATTGCCGCCGCTTTAATAAGCGAAGCGTGCCCTTCGTGCAGCGCGCCCATGGTCGGCACAAGGCCGATGGTTTTGCCTGCCGCTTTGGCAAGCGCAATTTCTTCGCGGAGTTCCGCGGTTGTTCTGCAAAGTTTCATTTTGCGTTCTCCTTTATCAGTACAGTTTTTCCAAAACTTCGTCGTCTATTTTAAAAGTATGCTCCGCCGCGGGGAAGCTGCGTGCTTTTACATCTGCCGCATAGGCTTTAAACGCCGCCGTCATTTCGCTGTGCAAATCGGCGTAGCGCTTAACAAATTTGGGGCAAAAACCATCGGTATAGCCTAAAAGGTCGTTGCATACCAGCACCTGCCCGTCGCAGTATTTGCCTGCGCCGATGCCGATAGTTGCCGCCGTTTTAAGGCTTTCCGTAACCTTTGCCGCCAGTGCTTCCGGCACACATTCAAGCACAATGGCAAACGCGCCTGCCTGCTCCAGTGCGCGGGCGTCGTCCAAAAGCTTCTGCGCCGCCTCTGCGCTTTTGCCCTGCACCTTAAAGCCGCCCAGCTGGTTTACCGATTGCGGCGTAAGCCCAATATGCCCCACAACCGGTATGCCTGCCTGCGTAAGTTTCTGCACCAGTCCGCACACTTCCGCGCCGCCTTCCAGCTTTACTGCAGCGCAGCCGGTTTCCTTCAAAAAACGGGCAGCGTTGTACATGCCGTCCACCACGCTTGCCTGATAGCTCATAAAAGGCATATCGCCCACAACCATTGTGCCGCTGCCCTGCGCCGCGCGCATAACGGCTTTGGTATGGTGAATCATCTCGTCCATTGTTACCGGCACCGTGCTGTTATAGCCCAGCACCACATTGCCCAGCGAATCGCCAACCAAAATCATTTCAATACCGGCCTCGCACACGTTTTTGGCCATGGCATAATCGTACGCCGTTACCATAGTTACCGGCTCGCCGTTTTGTTTCATTTGCTTTATTACAGCTGTTGTAATTTGCTTCATTTATTTGCCTCCGTAAATAATTCCGTCATTTCCGCCGCTGCGGATTCCGTAATGCGCCCGCTTTCGCGTGCCAGCTTAACCGTTGCAAGCCCCAGCGCACAGTAGGCAGGCACAAACTCCTGCGGCAAAACTTTTAAAT
>OHTF01000880.1_pt1 | contig 11098 bp, 9 predicted proteins | sample 1578811 | NCBI WGS metagenome assembly OHTF01 (sample SAMEA3879571, study PRJEB24766) | human gut metagenome | biome: human-associated habitat; feature: feces | place: USA | collected 1985/1987
TTATTCCGATCCTGATAATAAGGTGGATGAATATGACTTGGGCAGATTATATAATTTGCTGGGACTGCTGTATAAAGCGCAAAACAAGCCAAAAAAAGCAGAAAAATATTATCTCGCCGCGATAGAGATAATGAAACGTCTTGTGGAAAAGAACGCCGATACCTATGAACCGGATTTGGCGACGAGTTATAACAATGTGGGTGCTTTCTATAGTGATCACGGTCAGCATGAAAAAGCAGAGAAATACTATCTCGCTGCGATAGAGATAGAAAAACGTCTTGTGGAAAAGAACGCCGAAGCCTATGAGCCGGATCTTGCGGGGAGTTATAACAATGCGGGCGTTTTCTATGATGACCAAGATCAGCCCGAAAAAGCCGAGAAATATTACCTCGCTGCGATGGAGATAAGAGAACGCCTTGTGAAAAAGAACGCGTATGCCTATGAGCCGTATCTTGCGGCAAGTTATAACAATGCGGGCAATTTCTATAGCGATCAAGGTCAACCCGAAGAAGCAGAGAAATATTATCTCTCTGCGATGGAGATATATGAGCGTCTTGCGGAAAAGAACGCGGCTGCCTATGAGCCGGATCTTGCGGATAGTTATAACAATGCGGGTATTTTCTATAAAGACCAAGGACAGCTTGAAAAAGCAGAGAAATATTATCTCGCCGCGATAGAGATATATGAACGCCTTGCGGAAAAGAACCCTGATGCCTATGAGCCGGATCTTGCGGGGAGTTCTAACAATGCAGGCAATTTCTATAGTGATCACAATCAGCCGAAAAAAGCAGAGAAATATCTTCTCGCTGCGATAGAGATACAAAAACGTCTTGTGGAAAAGAACGCCGAAGCCTATGAGCCGGATCTTGCGGTGAGTTATAACAATGCAGGCGCTTTATATCATAAGCAAAACCAGCCCGAAAAAGCAGAGAAATATTACCTCTCCGCGATAGAGATATATGGGCGTCTTGTAGAAAAGAACGCGGCTGCCTATGAGCCGGATCTTGCTTCAAGCTATTTCAATTACTGCTTCCTGAAAAAAGACGGAACATATCTCATAAAGGCATACGAGATAGCAAAGCGCAGGCAGGACGATCCAAGGTGCAGATACATAGTTGAAATTGTGGAATCGCACTAACGCAGCCTCTTCTTCGGCAAATTCAAAAACCGAGATTGTTTTTATCGGCTGTTTCGGTTTGTAGGAAGGAGTTGCGACGGAGGGCGAATTGCGAGGAAAAAATCACCGAGAAAAGCCGTTAGCGGGCCGATCTCGGTGATTTTTATTTCGATATGCGTTATTTCATCAAGTATACCGTTGACGCCATGAGAATCTGGCCGGTGTAGTAGGTTGCAAGCTCTATTGTGATGAGAGGGTTCTTTCTTTTCACGGGCGTGAAATAGACAAACGCGAGCACCGAGTCGCTGATTACGAATATCACCGACGCGACGGTGGCTATAAGGAAAGTCAGCGAGCGCGTGAGATAGAGCATATAGCCCGATACGCAGGCGCAAAGCGCGATGACGAAGAAATAGAATACGCTCAGAGCGAACATCTTGCTGTCAAGCTTCATCTTGACGGCTTTCATTATTACTGCCGTTATTGCGGTTATGATAACAGCCGCTATGTACGGGATTATCGAAAATCTCGGATAAGCCATGTAAAAGGACGCGAGATAGAAGAAATGACCGATTAAAAATGCGAATGTTCCGAGGGCGATGAGCCTGGTTTTGTATTTCGGCGCTATTTCCTTTATGCCGAGCAAAACATCGCCGCCGAGTCCGAACAGCAGCCCGAACGCCACGAGGCAGAAATAAAACGGATGGAGCACTTTGTCCGCCTCGTCAATGCGGTAGCAGAAGCCGATAAAGGCCATGGACATGAATCCGAAGCTCGATATGAACTTGCAGAGCATACCCTCGAACGATTTTCCCTTGCGGCGCAGCAGAATTGTGAGCGTCGCAAATACCGCCGTTATGACGGAGAGAATTGGGATGAACATAAACAGATATCCTTTCTTTTTGCCGCGTTGCGGCAGAGTTTACTTTTGCGCTGCTTTTTTCACCTTTTCCCAATATTCCCCTGCGGTACGTTCGTTTCGGTTGTCGCCGAACTCGTAGTATACCGTGTCCTTTATGGCGTCCGGCAGATACTGCTGCGGCGTCCAGTGGTTGCGGTATGAATGCGGATAGAGATAGAACTGTCCCTTGTTCGGGTTATCCTCGCCGTCGCAGTGGACATTCTGTAATTGCCTCGGAACGGGACCCGTGCGGCCTTTCTGCACATCGGCCATCGCGGCGTTTATCCCGTTATAGGCGGAATTTGATTTCGGACTTGTCGCTACAAGCACTACCGCATCCGCAAGCGGTATCCTTGCCTCGGGCAGTCCGAGCATATTGGCCGCGTCAACTGCGGCTTTTACTATCGGTATTATCTGAGGGTAGGCGAGTCCCACATCCTCGCACGCGCAGACCATCAGCCTGCGGCACGCGCTGACAAGGTCGCCCGCCTCGAGCAGTCTCGCCAGGTAGTGGAGAGCCGCGTTCGGATCCGAGCCGCGCATCGACTTCTGATATGCGGAGATTATGTCGTAGTGCTCGTCGCCCTCGCGGTCGTAGCGCATTGCGCTGCGCTGTGTCAGCTCCTGCGCGCGCCGGAGGGTGATTTTGCAAACGCCGTTTTCGTCGGCGGGCGAGGAGAGCACGCAGAGCTCAACGGAGTTTATCGCCTTTCTGACGTCGCCGCCGCAGGCGTTTGAAATGTGCTCAATGACTCCGTCCTCTATATCATATGTCTCGTGCCGCTCGTTGCCTATATAGTCGAACGCGCGCTTTATTGCGGGAATGACATCCTCAGCCGAGACAAATTTGAACTCAAACACGGTCGAGCGGCTGAGAATCGCGTTGTAAATATAAAAATACGGGTTCTCGGTCGTTGACGCTATAAGCGTTATGTCGCCGTTTTCTATGTATTCGAGCAGCGTCTGCTGCTGCTTTTTGTTGAAATACTGAATCTCGTCGAGATAGAGCAGGATCCCGTTGGGCGCGACGAAGGTATTGAGCTTTGCAACAACGTCCTTTATGTCGGCTGTCGAGGCGGTCGTGCCGTTTAATTTGACAAGGTGCCGGTCGGTCGTCTTTGCTATGATACTCGCAAGCGTAGTCTTGCCTACTCCGGACGGACCGTAAAAGACCATGTTCGGCAGTTCGCCCGAAAGTATAATATTTCTCAGCGGCTTTCCCTCGCCGAGCAGATGTTTTTGACCGACGATATCGTCGATAGTCTGCGGGCGCATTCTCTGCGCCAACGGTGCTGACATGATCTCCCTCCTCTCGGGTGGCTACAATGTTATATTATATTAAATTTTGCGGCTTTAGTCAATGTTTTTTGAGAAGTGTGCCGATTTGATGAACGGACTGTGAAAAAGGAATAAACAAAGAGATAATCTTTATCAAAAATATTGACGGCGCAAAAAAATCTGATACTATGGAGTTGAAAGGAGGCAGGTATGAAAAAGAAACGCACGAAAAAAGAGATAACCGACCGTGAAATGCGGCTGGGTATACTGATAGCGATTTTTGGCGCAGTCGTTGACTTCTGCTTTTTCGGCTTCAGCTATTCCGCCGACCCGCAGGGCGAGCACGGGGAGATAACTACCGCATCTATAGTGCTTTCTGTCATATGGATCGCACTTTCGCTCGCGGGCGCGTTTTTGATGAGCCGTTTTCTAAATGACAGAAGCTTTCTTTTCGGCTTCTCCGGCTATCTGATACTCTCGCTCGTTGTCGTATATCCTCTGCTCTACGGCTACTGCGCGTCCCTCTATCCCGCCTACGGGCTGATAGCCGAAAAGCTGTTCAGAAGCGAAACGATGCTCGAAAATATGCCCGATTCCGCCCTCATATTTGAGCCTCTGCGAATAGTGCTTGTCTATGCGCTGTATTTCCTCGGTCGGCATCTTGCCAAAAAGGGCAATGCTTAAAACACAAAAAAATACCGGCAGTTCCGCATGAAAACGGGACTGCCGGATTTTTTTACAGCTTTAATTATTTGCCGAACAGCAGGAGCAGGAAACCGGCGGCAACAGCCGAGCCGATAACGCCCGCGACGTTCGGACCCATTGCGTGCATGAGCAGGAAGTTCGTCGGGTTGGCCTTGCGTCCCTCAACCTGCGAAACGCGCGCCGCCATGGGAACGGCGGAGACGCCTGCGGAGCCGATGAGGGGATTGACCTTGCCCTTGGTGACAAGATACATGAGCTTGCCGAGAAGCACGCCGCCTGCGGTCGAGAAGCAGAATGCAGTCAGACCGAGGATAATGATGAATATGGTCTGCTTCGACAGGAAGGTCTGACCGTTCGCCGTTGCGCCGACGGTGACGCCGAGCATGATGGTGACGATATTGGTCAGAGCGTTCTGCGCGGTGTCGCTGAGTCTTTCAACAACGCCGCTCTCTCTGAACAGGTTGCCGAGCATGAACATACCGATAAGCGGAGCGACGGAGGGAAGCATGAAAGCGCAGATGACAAGCACGACGACGGGGAAGATAATCTTCTCTGTCTTGCTGACGGTTCTGAGCTGCTTCATCTCGACTGCGCGCTCCTTCTTTGTGGTAAGAAGCTTCATGATTGGCGGCTGAATAATCGGGATAAGAGCCATATACGAATATGCCGCAACTGCTATCGGTGCGAGCAGGTGAGCCGCAAGCTTCGAGGCGAGGAATATAGCCGTCGGGCCGTCCGCGCCGCCGATGATGCCGATAGCGGCAGCCTCCTGCGGGGTGAAGCCGAGCAGGATAGCGATAGTGAACGCAACATAGATGCCGAGCTGTGCGGCGGCGCCGAGCAGCAGGCTCATCGGGTTTGCGAGCAGGGGACCGAAGTCGGTCATCGCTCCGACGCCCATGAAGATAAGGCACGGGAAGATACTGCTCTTGACGCCCGCATATATCAGGCGCAGGATTCCGATGTCATACCAGTGCGCGCCCTCCCGTATTGTTGTACTCAGCGGGTCGATAATGCCGGTCGGGTCATCCATAAGACCTGCGCCGGGCAGGTTTGCAAGCAGGATACCGAACGCGATGGGAAGTAGCAGAAGAGGTTCGAATTTTTTGGCAATGGCCAGATAGAGCAGGACGAACGACACGAGGATCATTACGCCCTCTCTCCATTGGAGCACGGCGAGACCCGAGCTTTCCCAAAAGCCTTTTAAGATTGCAAGTATGTCCATTTACTATCCCCCTTAGCCGACTACGGCGAGCAGTGCGTCCGTAGCAACGGTCGAGCCCTTCTGGACGGTGAGCTGTCTGACAGTGCCGTCGCAGGGAGCGACTATTTCGTTTTCCATCTTCATAGCCTCAAGAATGAGGAGTATATCTCCGGCCTTTACGGAAGAGCCTACGTTGACGTTGACGCTCAGTATCGTGCCGGGCATGGGAGAGAGAACCTTCTGACCCTCTGCGGCTGCTGCGGGAGCTGCTGCGGGGGCGACGGGTGCGGCAGCTGCGGGAGCGGCGTCGGTAACAGCGGTTATAACGGCGTCGGTCTCCTCGACCTCGACCTCATAGTTTTTGCCGTTTAATGTAACAACATATTTCATGATTACAATTCCTTTCAGTTGTCGGCAAGAGCCGCATCAGTCTATCTTCTTTATGGATTTGAACAGCAGTCTGTTGAGCGGGATTCCGCTCTCGTCGCTGACTATTGCCATAATGACCGCAGCGGTCGGCTCGTCAACGCCGTCAAGGTCTAATGTGCCCTGCGACTGTGTGCCGGGCAGGGGAGTTCCGGCAGCGGCGGCCTGCTGCGCGGGTGCGGGAGCATCGGAATCGGCATTTTTCTTGCCTTTCTTGGCCGCGATATTCTCGCCGAGTCTGACAACGCGGGAGATTATCATGATAAGCACGGCAAGAATGATAAGCAGCAAGAATACCATAAGGATTCCGAAGAGTGAGACCTGAAGAGCGAAAATAAGCTTTTCACCCAGAGGCATACCCATGTCAAAGTTATCAAACATTGATAAAACCATTCCTTTCTGCCGAGGCTCAGTCGAGTCTCTCTATCTTATATTTGAAAGTGTTCTTCTTTCTCTCGTCGCGCTTGTCGAAGAACGCTTCCGCCTGTGTCGGGAAGGCTATATAAGAGAGAACATCCTCGTCGCAGGTCGCTCTGTCGCCGAGATACTCTCTTGCAGCCGGGAGACCGGGCTCAAGCAGGTCCGCATAGCGGCAGGTTATCGGCTTCTCGTCGCCGAGAACCTTCTTCTGCAGCTCCTCGTTTATCTTGCCGGGAGCCTTGCCGTATTCGCCCTTGATATAGTTCTTAACTTCCTTGGAGATGTTCTTGTATCTCTCACCCGCGAGCACGTTTGCGGTCGCCTGAACGCCGACCATCTGGCTCATGGGGGTGACGAGCGGAGGATAGCCGAGATCCTCGCGGACTCTCGGGGTTTCCGCGAGAACTTCATCGAGCTTGTCAAGCTTCTTCTGAGCTGTCAGCTGAGCGACAAGGTTCGAGAGCATTCCGCCGGGAATCTGATAGTTGAGAGCATCGGTCTGAGTTGTCAAAACGACGGGGTTGAGCAGTCCGCTCTTGAGAGCGTCGTTGCGAACGGGCTTGAAGAAATCGTTGATTTTCTTGAGCGTGCCCATATCGAGCGGGACTTCGTAGCCCTCTTTCTCGAAAATGTAGGCCATAGTCTCTGTGGGCGGCTGAGAGGTGCCGTTTGAGAAGCAGGAGATAGCGGTGTCGATAACATCCGCGCCGGCTTCAACGGCCTTCTGCAGGGTCACGGGGCCGAGGCCTGTGGTCGAGTGAGTGTGGACGATAACGGGGAGCGATATATTCTCCTTTATGCCCTTGACAAGATCGTAAGCGCTCTGGGGATCCATGATGCCGGCCATGTCCTTTATGCAGACGGACTGGACGCCCATGCTCTCGAGGTCTTTTGCGAGCTTGATGTAGCTTTCGATGTTGTGGATGGGGCTGGTGGTGTAGCAAATGGTTCCGGATGCGTGAGCGCCGCACTTAACAGTCTCGTCAACTGCCGTTTCGATGTTTCTCAGGTCGTTGAGGGCGTCAAATATGCGGATGATGTCGATACCGTTTTCAACGCTCTTTCTGACGAAAAGACGGACGACATCGTCGGGATAATGCTTATAGCCCAGAAGATTCTGACCTCTGAGGAGCATCTGAAGCTTGGTGTTCGGGCAGGCCTTGCGAATCTTGCGCAGGCGCTCCCACGGGTCTTCGTTGAGATAACGCAGGCAGGAGTCGAACGTGGCGCCGCCCCAGCACTCGAGCGAATAGTAGCCGGCCTTGTCAAGCTCCGGCAGTATTCCCTCGAAAGCCTCAAAGGGCATACGGGTCGCAATAAGCGACTGATTCGCGTCTCTAAGGACAGTCTCGGTGAAATTTACTTTCATGTGTTTCGCTCTCCTTTGGAATTTGTAAACTTGCTTAAAAATCAGAACTCGATGCGCGAGGCGATGTAGCTTTCAAGCTCGTCTATCGCAATACGCTCCTGCTTCATCGTGTCGCGGTCGCGCACGGTCACGCAGTGATCCTCGACGGAGTCGAAGTCAAAGGTGATGCAAAGCGGAGTGCCGATCTCGTCCTGGCGGCGATAGCGTTTGCCGATGGAGCCGGTCTCGTCGAAGTCGACCATGAATTTGCGGCTAAGCTCGTCGCAAATCCTGACAGCCTCTCCGGACAGCTTCTTAGACAGGGGAAGCACCGCGGCCTTGTAGGGCGCGACGACGGGGGAGAGGTGGAGCACCACGCGGGTGTCGTTCTTCTCTGCGTCGATAACTTCCTCGTCATACGCTTCGCACAGCAGCGCGAGCACGGTTCTGTCGAGTCCGTAGGTGGATTCTATTATATAGGGAATGAACTTCTCGTTCGTCTCGGGATCGAGGTAGTCCATTTTCTGACCGCTGTATTCCTGATGTCTCGTCAGGTCGAAGTCCGTTCTGTTGTGGGTACCGTTTATCTCGCCCCAGCCGAACGGGAAGAGAAACTCTATGTCGCACGCGGCCTTGGCGTAGTGAGCGAGCTTCTCATGGTCGTGGAAGCGCAGATGCTCGGGAGCTATGCCGAGATCCTCAAAATACTTCTTGCCGAACTGCTTGAAGTAGTCATAGAGCTCGTTGTCGGAGCCCTTCTTGCAGAAGGTCTGGAACTCCATCTGCTCGAACTCGATGGTTCTGAAGGTGAAGTTGCCGGGGGTTATCTCGTTTCTGAATGCCTTGCCTATCTGACCGATGCTGAAGGGCAGCTTTGCTCTCATCGAGCGCTGGACATTGAGGAAGTTTACATATTCACCCTGCGCGTTTTCGGGACGCAGATAGATTATGCTCTTGGCGTCGTTGGTGACTCCGCGGTAGGTCTGGAACATGAGGTTGAACTCTCTTATGTCCGTGAAGTTGTGCTTGCCGCAGTGGGGGCAGGGGATGGAGTGAGCCTTAATGAACTCAAACATCTCCTCCTTGGTCATGCTGTCGGGATGGGCGTTGGGGTCGAAATTCTCGATAAGAGTATCGGCTCTGTGGCGCATTTTGCATTCCTTGCAGTCGAGCAGCGGGTCGGAGAAGCTGGCGATGTGTCCGCTCGCCTCCCAGACTCTCGGGTGCATGAGAATGTCCGCGTCAACCTCATAGCTGTTTCTGCGCTCCTGAATGAATCTCTTGCGCCAGGTGTCCTTGACGTTGTTTTTCATTCTCGCGCCCAGCGGACCGTAGTCCCAGGTGTTCGCAAGACCGCCGTAGATGTCGCTTCCGGCAAAAATAAAGCCTCTGTTCTTGCACAGGGCGACGATTTTTTCCATTGTTTTTTCGGTATTGTTTAGCATAAGTGCTTTCTCCCCTATTATTCATTCCAGCATATGATAATCTAAAAAACGCCAAAAGTCAAGGCGCGTAAAGGAGATTTTGACCGCTTGTCCGCCCGCCTTTTTGTGCGTTATTCCGCAAGGCGGATTTTGTCTGTGCATTTTGCCGAAAATAGTGCGGACAAAGCGCCGAAAAACATAAACAGTAACGGAATATCGATATAAAAAGAACAATAAAATTTTTCGTCGGGTCTTTGATAAAAAATATTTTTTTATCCGACCGACGCTTTTTCAACATCGTATTGACAAATCCGGGTTTTACTGTAAAATTATATTGTTATAATAGCGGCTATATTATATAAAACAAAGCAAAGAGGGGAAAACAGTGAGTAAAAAGGACTCAAAGATATCGTCGTTCTTCGGAAAGATAGGCCCCATGGTGGGCTACAATTTCGCAAGCATACTTTTCGGCGGCGGCTCGTACATTATCTCGCTCTATTTTCTGTCATTTTTGACCGAGGTCGAAAAGCTCAGACCCGACCAGGCCGGAATGGTCATTGCCATGGCTCATATCTGGGACGCGGTCACAGACCCCGTCATGGGCATCATAACCGACCGCACCCGCTCGAAATACGGCAGACACAGAAGATACCTGCTCTGGGGCTTTGTTCCGATAGCGGTTTCGTATTTCTGCCTGTGGACCTCGTTCGGCATCTCGGCCACCGGCAACACGACTGCGACAATGCTCTACTATATGCTCGCCTATATGCTCTATAACACGGCGCTGACTCTCGTCACCGTGCCCCATGTTGCCATGCTGCCCGTTGTCGCGCCCGAGTATTCGCTGCGCACGCAGTATAACTCGGTGCAGTATATAATGAACTCCGTAGGCATGGTCACTTCCTTCCTGCTCGTGTCGCTGTCGCTCGGCTTTACGAACATGGAGATGTCCGCCGCTTCAAGACCGAAGTTTATGTTCTTCGGCGCGATTTTGTGTCTGTGGTTCTCGCTGCCCCTGCTCGTGACCTTCAAATGCACGAAGGAGCCGAGCTCGCTCGATATGAAGCTGCCGCCCTTTAACGCGACAATGCTTATCGAGGAGTATAAGCAGGTGTTCCGCAACAAGGCGTTCAGACGCTATTTTGCACTGAACTCGATGTATACCATGGCAAAGGGCTTCTATGCGAACTCCAACCAGTATTTCATCAGATATATCGCCCAGCGCTTCGGCTATTTCAATACCCTGCAATCGATTGCGGGCGCATCCGAGGCATCGGGCTTCCCGATAAACTATCTTATGACGATGAAAAAGGGCAAGCAGCTGTGCGGAAAGATTTTAACTCCGATTATGGCCGCCGGACTTATAATGAACCTTTTCATCAACAAGAACACCCCGCTTTGGGTCATTATTATTGCTATATTCCTCTATAATTTCGGCTTCTCCGGCCCCGGCTTCACCGCCACCAATATCCAGCCCGATGTTACGGATGTTGACGAGATGATAACGGGCCGCCGCCGCGAGGGCGTTATCTCGACGTTTAATACGCTCATCAAAAAGACCATAAACGGACTTATGAGCGCGTTCACCGGTTTCATTCTCAACGGCTTCGGCCTGCGCACGGGCGCGGAGAATGCGAACGCCCTCGAGCAGACCGCCAAGGGCATATTCGGCCTGAGACTGACTTACTGCATACTGCCGCTCATCTTTGTCGCCCTCGTCTATGTCTGCGTGTTCACATATAAGATGACCCGCGAGGATCACAAGATGATAACCGAGGCTATAAAAGAGAAGAAAGAGACCGGCAAGTGCTCGCTGACCCCCGAGCAGATGAAACGCTGCGAGGAGATAGCGGGTCAGAGCTTCGGCGATATGTGGATCGGCAAACCCTCCGCAGAGACCCTTGTGACCGAGCTTGACTAAAGACCCACGAAAGGATCAAAGAATTGTCTACGAAGAAAGAAAACATCAGAAATTTCAGCATTATAGCGCACATCGACCACGGCAAATCGACCCTTGCGGACAGACTCCTCGAGCTGACCGACTCCGTGGCGAAGCGCGATATGACCGCCCAGATTCTCGACAATATGGATCTTGAGCGCGAGCGCGGAATAACAATAAAGGCGCACGCGGTCAAGATGGACTACACCGCGAGCGACGGCGAGGTCTATGAGCTAAATCTCATCGACACTCCCGGCCACGTCGATTTCAACTATGAGGTCTCGCGCTCCCTTGCCGCGTGCGAGGGTGCGGTGCTCATAATCGACGCGTCGCAGG
>OHTF01000884.1_pt1 | contig 11074 bp, 12 predicted proteins | sample 1578811 | NCBI WGS metagenome assembly OHTF01 (sample SAMEA3879571, study PRJEB24766) | human gut metagenome | biome: human-associated habitat; feature: feces | place: USA | collected 1985/1987
CGACGCTCGACGAGTTCCAGAAATATTTCGAGCAGGACAAGGCGCTCGAGCGTCGTTTTCAGAAAGTCATGGTCGATGAACCGACGGCCGAGGATGCGATTTCGATCCTGCGCGGACTGAAGGATCGTTACGAGAACCACCATCAGGTGCGGATCAAGGACGAGGCGATCGTTGCGGCCGTCGAACTTTCGCAGCGCTACATCACCTCCCGTTTCCTGCCCGATAAGGCGATCGACCTGATCGACGAGGCGGCTTCGAAACTCCGCCTGGAGATGAACTCCGTGCCGGAGGAGATCGATGTGCTGGATCGCCGGGTACGTCAGCTCGAGATCGAGCGCGAGGCGATCCGCCGCGAGAACGACAAGGAGCGTGTCGAGCAACTGACCCATGAGATCGAGGAGCTGGGGGCCAAACGCGCCGAGCTTCGTGCCAAGTGGGAAGGCGAACGGGACGTGCTGAAGAAGATCCAGGAGAACAAGGACCGGATCGAACACCTGAAGATCGAGGCTCAGCAGGCCGAACGGCAGGGCGATTACGGCCGTGTGGCCGAGATTCGTTACGGCAAGATTCAGGAGGCCGAGAAGCAGATCGCGGCTCTTCAGGACGAATTCCGTGCGGCTTCGGCCAGCGGGGCGATGATCAAGGAGGAGGTCGATGCCGAGGATGTGGCCGAGGTGGTATCCCGCTGGACGGGGATCCCGGTCTCCAAACTGGTCGAGGGCGAGCGCGAGAAGCTGCTGCACCTCGAGGACATTCTGCACAAGCGCGTCATCGGGCAGGAGCAGGCCATCGCCGCCATTTCCGACGCCGTGCGCCGTTCGCGCGCCGGGCTGAACGATCCCCGCAAGCCGATCGGCTCGTTCATCTTCCTGGGTACGACGGGTGTAGGTAAGACCGAGCTGGCGAAGGCGCTGGCCGAGTTCCTCTTCAACGACGACAACATGCTGACCCGTATCGACATGAGCGAGTACCAGGAGCGTCACAGCGTATCGCGTCTGGTCGGTGCGCCTCCGGGATATGTCGGTTACGACGAGGGCGGACAACTGACCGAGGCCGTGCGGCGCAAGCCTTATTCGGTCGTGCTGCTCGATGAGATCGAGAAGGCGCATCCCGACGTGTTCAACATCCTGTTGCAGGTGCTCGACGACGGACGGCTGACCGATAACAAGGGGCGTACGGTCGATTTCCGCAATACGATTATCATCATGACCTCCAACATGGGGGCACAGGTTATCCAGGAGAATTTCGCTCCGGCTTTCGACGGCAATAAAATTTCGCCGGAAGTGGTCGAAAAGACGCGTCTGGAGGTGATCGAGCAGTTGAAGATGCAGCTCAAGCCCGAGTTCCTGAACCGTATCGACGAGATCGTGATGTTCGAGCCGCTGACGCACGAAGACATCGGGCGGATCGTCGATATTCAGATGAATATAGTCCGCAAGCTGCTGAAGGAAAACAACATCGAGCTCGACTATACGAAGAAGGCGAAAGAGTGGATCGCCCGCATAGGTTACGATCCGTTGTACGGCGCACGTCCTGTCAAGCGTACGATTCAGCGTTACGTGGTGAACGATCTGTCGAAGCGGATTTTGGCGGGTGATGTCAATCGCGAGCATCCGATCGTCATCGATGCCGACGCCGATGGCCTGACCTTCAAAAACTAAAGGCGAAGCGCTTTTGTCGGGTAGAGATACTCGTATTCGTGAAAAATCCCCGCTGTTTTTACAGCGGGGATTTTTTTATGGGACAGGGCGGTTTAACGCACCGAAAATCCTTCGTCGGCTTTCATCGGCATCGGTTTGTCGCGGTAGAAGCCGCTTTCGAGCTTGTTGCGGATGGCTTTGAACGCCTCGATCGTGAACTTCACGTCGTCGAGCGTGTGGGCTGCCGTCGGGATCAGGCGCAGGATGATTTCGCCCTTCGGGATCACCGGATAGACCACTACCGAGCAGAAGAGGTTGTGTTTCTCGCGCAGATCGACGATCAGGTTGGTCGCTTCGGGGATGCCGCCTTTCATATAGACGGGAGTTACGGGCGACTGGGTTACACCGATCTCGAATCCGTTCTCCTTCAGTCCGCCTTGCAGGGCACGGGTGATTTCCCAGAGCTTCTCCTGGTATTCGGGGTGCTTGCGGATCAGATCCAGACGCTTCAACGCGCCGATCACCATCGGCATCGGGAGTGACTTGGCGTAGAGCTGCGAACGCATGTTGTAGCGCAGCAGGTTGATAAGCCAGCGGGGACCGCAGACGAAGGCTCCGATGCCGGCCATCGACTTGGCGAAGGTGTTGAACAGCACATCCACACCGTCCACGACGCCGAAGTGAGCGGCCGTGCCCCGTCCGTGGGGACCCATCGTGCCGAAGCCGTGGGCGTCATCGACCAGCAGGCGGAAGTTGAAATCTTTCTTCATCGCCACGATCTCGTCCAGTTTGCCCAGGTCGCCCTTCATGCCGAATACGCCTTCGGTGATGACGAGTACGCCGCCGTTCTGCTGCTCCGCCAGTTCCGTAGCGTGCTTGAGTTGCAGGCGCAGCGACGCCATGTCGTTATGGCCATATACGAAACGCTTGCCCTTGTGCATGCGCAGGCCGTCGATGATGCAGGCGTGTGCCTCGGCGTCATAGACCACCACATCACGCGGGGTGAGCAGGCAGTCGATGATCGAGATCATGCCCTGATAGCCGAAGTTCAGCAGGAAGGCGTCGGGTTTGCCGACGAACTCTGCCAGTTCGCGCTCCAACTGTTCATGGTATTTGGTCTGACCGCTCATCATGCGGGCGCCCATCGGGGCTGCCATGCCGAATTCGGCGGCACCTTTGGCGTCGGCTTCGCGCACTTCGGGGTGATTGGCCAGGCCCAGGTAGTTGTTCAGGCTCCAGTTCAGCATCTTCTGTCCCCGAAAGGTCATGTGGGGACCGATTTCTCCTTCGAGTTTGGGGAATGCGAAATACCCGTGGGCATAACCCATGTACATACCGATAGGGCCTCCGGCATTCTTTTCGAGGCGTTCAAAAATATCTACCATACGAGTTTGTTATTTGATTTTAAGATTATGCGTTTCAGTACTCCACAAAAGTAAAAATAATTGTCGGGATGTTCAAACCTCCCGGATTCTTTTCGTGAAAAGTAGTATAAATACTTACTGTTTGTCACCGGATAAGCGGCATTGGATTTCCCCCCCCCTGCATCCCGTTTTTCCGGTCGTTGTTTTCGTGGTTCCCTGTATTTCTTTAGTATAGATTTCCTACGCTGTTCTTCGGTCGTCTTTTTGAGTTCTTCTTTACGGGCATCGTCCCGTGTTTTTTTATCGCTTCTCCCGTTTCTGAATTCAGGTGTATATGTTCCCAAATAACGATAAACTTTTCGTCGGGTCAATCTTGATTTTCCGGAACTTTCGTGCGAAATTTGTCCGTACAATACCCCGCGTGGTGTTCGTATTTGAAAAACATTTTCTAACTTTGCCCTGCCTGCCCGTATGGGCGGCGACATATTAGTTTAGTGAAAGTGTTTCGCTAATCCTTGGCAGGAAATCTGGTAAATTTCAAAGTACAAGGATAGGCAATACGACACTCATCACCGTGCGTAGTTATATATCATTATCCAGATATAGACTATTCGGTGTGGGGTATTGTTTATTTGTACTTGGGCTTACCAGAGCCTCCTGCCAGATAAACGAACGACTCCACACTTTCTTTTTTGTATAGAGTTTTCTTATAGGAGTCGGTGAGACGTATTGCTAAATTATGAATAATAGTGATTTATCTTTTCTGACAGACTGCAGTAATGAACAATTGAGATTGTTAGCGGATGTTTTAGTCTTTGATCCTAAGGATCATAAGAAGCGTTATACGGAGAGGTTGTCTGCAAGAGCATCGTATGCCGTGTATTATCCGCACGACATGAAGAAACTGTTGCCTGAAATCGTGGACGAATACCAACGTTTCGGAGGAAATACGATTGCCAATATAATACGGGGGCATGGAGTCCCGTACCGAGAGATACTGAAAGATGTGTGCAAAACAGTCGGTATTGCTAAAAGTGATACTGATACAGTCGAAATAATGGAAGCCGCGCTTCTTAAGACTGTCGCAGATAAAATGTTGGAGCAGATTGCAAAACAAAATGCTTCCGGAGAACAGTCGGTAGAAGAGATGAAAAAATATGTGGAAGAATTTACTCATTACCCGGATCAAATGACGGAGCTCATTTTGATGTCTTTCAGTAGTTGGCTTAGTCATATGGGAGTAAGGTTGGTGATACGATATGCGAGTGGGCGAGTTGTTATGGTCCCGTTAGGTCCTATTGCATGGGCGATTACTGCTGCTTGGATGGCTTTGGATTTTGCTTCGCCGGCCTATCGGGTTACTATTCCTTCGACGATTTTAATAGCTTGTTTAAGGCATATTCACAATAAATCTGAGAGGGATTCCAATATTTCATTCAGCATAGAATAGGTGGTAATCGCGGTCTTCGCTTATTCAAACGTCCGATTTCATAAAAAATTCAGCCGGACTTCTTTACAAGTCCGGCTGAATCGGAAAAATACTTTTATACAAGAAAAATTCGCTTAATTGATGTTTTTACGGTCGGGAACCGTATTGGGCGATGCAGCTTCCATGTCGGTTTGCAGCTTGACCATCTGAATGGCCGCCGCTGCCGCTTCATTGCCCTTGTTTCCGTATTTTCCGCCCGCCCGGTCGAATGCCTGTTGCTGGTCGTTCACCGTCAGGATACCGAATGCTACAGGCATATTCCACTGTATCTGCAACTGGGTGATACCCTGTGTCACGCCCTGGCAGATGAAATCGAAATGGCGGGTTTCACCCTGAACGACGCAGCCCAGAGCGATCACCGCATCCACGTCCGTATATTCGGCGAAAAACTGGGTACCGAGAGTCAGCTCGAAAGTGCCGGGGACATATTTGATCTGAATATTCAGGTCGCTGCATCCGGCGCTGCGGAGGGTTTGGACCGCTCCTTCGAGCAGGGCTTCCGTGATTTCCCGGTTCCACTCCGCTACGACGATGCCGAACTTCATATCGGCTGCCGACGGCAGCGGGGCGTCCAACTGCGAAAGGTTGTGATGCTTGGTTGACATGCTTGGATTCGGGTGTTTCGCGTTATTGCTGGATCGTGCCCATCAGTTTTTCTGCATTCTGTGCTTCGGCCGATGCAGGGAATTCGTTTTGAATCCGCTGGGCGAATCCGAGCGCCTGCTCTTTGTTGCCCATGGCATTGGCTGCCAGAGCCGCTTTACGCAGGTACATCGGGGCCGTCAGGTTGTTGTCCGAAACCTTGGCTGCCTTCTCGAACAGTTTGATCGCTGCGGCATAATCGCCCTTCTCGACGGCGATATCGCCCTGCAGACCTATGTTCTGGGCATTGACGATCTCTGCGGGAATGCCTTTGGCCGGTTTGTATTTTGCCAGGTAGGCGGCCGCGTTGTCCAGGTCGCCCAAACGCAGGTAGCAGATGCCGGCATAGTGCTTGGCCAGGTTGCCCGCACGCGTGGAACCGTACTGGTCGATGACATCGAGGAAGCCGGGGCCGTTGGCATCGCCTTCGAGAGCCAGCTGGTATTCGGGCGTGGTCGATTCGAACCGGTACTGGGCCTGAGCGATCATCTCGGCCGCCTTACGCTCGCGGGGCTGCGAGATCAACTGTCGATAGCCGAAGATGGCTGCGGCGAGTACGAAGAGGGCCAGCAGCGCGATGATCATCGATTTGCTGTTTTTCTCGAAAAACATCTCGGTTTTATTCATCGCTGTGCCGAGTGCTTCCTGCTCGTTTTGCTTTGTCATAGAAATATGCAGTTTTAGTTTGAATTTTCGCTTCTAACGTGCAAAAATACATTTTTTCTTTGAATAATGCCAATATCTGCCGAGAATTGTAGAGCCGCCACGAAGAAAAAAGATGAATTTCACCGGATGATGACCGCATTGACCAGTCGGATTTTCGAGCGGCGGTTGATTTCGGCGCCCAAGGCTTCGCGCTGGTAGAAAAGTTCGTTGCGCAGAATGCTCGAGCGGATGCGGACGTGCAGAATGTGATTTTCGAGCCGCAGCTCGGTGGTTTCGGCGTCGGCTGCCGGACCGACGATCTCGCGCCAGGTGTCGCGCAGCCGTCCTTCGGCGACTTTGGCGGCGACGTAAGGACGCTGGAAAAATTCGTCGAGCAGTTCGCCGACGGTGACCGTCTTGCTTCGTTTCATCGCACGATTCCTCCGTTTTCGACCGTGAAGAGCGAGTAGTCGTCGCCTGTTTTGTCCAGAATGGTGCGCAGACGCGTCGGGTTGCAGTCGGTGATGAAGATCTGTCCGAAACCGTCGTCCCCGACCAGCCGGATGAGCTGTTCGACCCGCCCGGCGTCGAGTTTGTCGAAGAGGTCGTCCAGCAGCAGGATCGGTTTTTCACCTTTGGCTTGGGCGACCAGGGCATATTGGGCGAGTTTGAGAGCGATCAGAAACGATTTTTGCTGTCCCTGCGAACCGTATTTGCGCAGGGGATAGCCGCCGATGCGGAGTACCAGATCGTCGCGGTGGATGCCCGCAGTGGTGAATCCGTTGACGAAATCCTTTTCCCGGGACTTGAGCAGCAACTCTTCGAAAGGGGTGTCGTTCAGCTCCGAGCGGTATTCGAGCGTCACCTGTTCGCGGTCGCTGGAGAGGTGGCGGTAGTATCGGGCGACTTCGGGTTCGAGCAGAGCTGCGATTTCGCTGCGTTTGCGGTGGATGATGCCTCCCTGTTCGACCAGCTGACGGTCGTATATGCAGAGCATCTGTTCGTCCCGCGAGATTTTGAGCAGGCGGTTGCGTTCGCCCAATACGGCGTTGTAGCGTACCAGAGCCTGCAGATAAGCACGGTCCAACTGGGAGATAAAACCGTTCAGGTAGCGGCGGCGTTCGTCGGCGGCATCGCTGATGAGCATCGTGTCGGCCGGGGAGACGATCACCACCGGGATCAATCCCACGTGGTCCGAGAGTCGTTCGTACTCCTTGCCGTTGCGCTTGAGGGTTTTGCCTCCTTTGCGGGCGAAGGCGCACACGACGCTCTCGCTGCGGCCTTCGTCGGTGAGGTACTGGCCGTCGAGCAGGAAGAAGTCGCTGCCGTGGCGCATGTTCTGCCCGTCGGTCATCGCCAGCGACGACTTGCACATCGAAAGGAAATAGACCGCGTCGATCACGTTGGTTTTGCCCGCTCCGTTGTCGCCCACGAAGCAGTTGATGCCGGGCCGGAATTCGAGATTCTCTTCCCGGATGTTCTTGAAATTGATGAGCGACAGTTTTTTCAGGTACATGAGTGCGTTTTTTCGTCGATGCCGGTATGAGCGGGGACGATTTCGTGTTTATGCGTGCGGTGTTCGTACATTTGGGTTTCGGTCCGGACAATACCTCATATGCGAGGCGAGTCGTGCAGGGTCTTTCTGCGGAGTTGGTACGCTATGTTCCCGACCGTGCATTGCTCCGAAGTGTGAATTTCTCCGTGATCGGATTCTCCTTGCGTCAGTTTGACGCGGCCACCTTCGTCGTCCGGGGCCGCAGCCATTTGCAAAGGTAGCGATTTTTTTGTTTTTGCCGATCGATATTTCCGGATTCCGCGAAGGAGGGGGGCATGCGGGGGCGGTCTTTCTTTCGGGCGATCCGACGAAAAAGGCCGATCTGTACGATCGGCCTTTTCGATTGAAACGGAGGCTGGGGATTACTCCTCTGCGGTTACCGTAAATTTGATCGTCGCTTTGACATCGCGGTGGATCTTGGCGACGGCCTCGTATTCGCCGAGGGTCTTGATGTTCTCCACGGCGATGGTCTTACGGTCGATTTCGATTCCTTTGGCAGCCAAAGCCTCGGCGAGGTCGGCAGCGGTGATCGCACCGAAGATGCGTCCCTCCTCGGCCTTCATCGCAATGGTGAGCGGCAGGTTGGCGATCTTCTCGGCCAGAGCCTGTGCGTCGGCCAGGATCTTGGCATCCTTGTGGGCACGCTGCTTGAGGTTCTCCGCGAGGATCTTCTTCGCGGCTGCGGTAGCTGCCTTCGCGTAACCCTGGGGGATCAGGTAGTTATTTGCGTAACCGGGTTTTACGTTCACGATGTCGTTGGCGTAACCCAGATTCTCGATATCCTTGATAAGAATTACTTCCATGTTCTCTCCTCCTCTTTATTATTTCATACAATCGGTTACGAAGGGCAGGATCGCGAGGTGGCGGGCACGTTTCACGGCCTGCGCTACCTTCTTCTGGAACTTCTGCGAAGTACCCGTCAGGCGGCGGGGCAGAATCTTGCCCTGCTCGTTGAGGAACTTCTTGAGGAACTCGCCGTCCTTATAATCTACGTACTTGATGCCGAGCTTCTTGAAACGGCAGTACTTTTTCTTCAGGTTTTACCGGGAATACATCTACCATTCCGCCTACAACCTCGCCGGCACCAAGCTCTTCCATCAGCTGGCATGCACGATCGATGGCAGCCTGTGCGTTGTTCGGGTCAAGGCCTTTCTCAAATTTACCGGATGCATCTGTACGAAGGCCGATTCTCTTGGAAGAAAGACGGATGCTGGTTCCATCAAAGCATGCAGCCTCAAAAAGAACGGTTTTTACATCGTCTGTGATCATAGAATTCTCTCCACCCATGATACCGGCAATACCAACTGCTTTCTCACCGTCACAAATCATCAGTACCTGATCATCCATGGTACGTTCCTGTCCATCCAGCGTTACAAATTTCTCATCATTCTCTGCACGACGTACAACGATTTCTTTTCCTGCAATCCTGTCCAGATCATATGCGTGCATTGGCTGACCAAATTCTTCCATTACATAGTTTGTGATATCAACAAGGTTATTGATCGGCCGGATTCCGCTGCTTGCCAGTCTTCTCTGCATCCATTCCGGGCTTGGTCCGATCTTGATATTCGTGCAGACCCTTGCACAGTATCTCGGGCAGAGATCCTGATCCTGTACTTCTACAGAAATATAATCTTCTACCTTTTCATCATTTTCTTTTACGGTAACATCCGGTAATACAAACGGTTTGTCAAAGGTAGCTGCTGCTTCCCTTGCAATACCGATGACGCTGTAGCAGTCTACACGGTTATTAGTAATCTCATATTCAAATACAGTATCGCGCAGTCCGAGTGCCTCTATTGCGTCAGAACCGACAACTGCATCCTCAGGCATTACATAAAGGCCATTCTCAGGTGCATCCGGATAAAAGTCTCTTGATGAACCAAGCTCCTCTATAGAGCACATCATACCGTTAGATTCAACACCACGGAGTTTGCCCTTCTTAATCTTAATTCCGCCTTCCGTCTTAGAACCGTCATGTCCTCCGGCAACACGTCCGCCATCGAGCACTACAGGTACCTTCATTCCGGTAACTACATTGGGCGCACCTGTAACTATCTGTATTGTCTCTTTGCCTATGTTAACCTGGCATATAACAAGCTTATCTGCATCAGGATGCTTTTCTACTGATATAATCTGTCCTACAACTATCTTATCAAGGTCTGCATCAAGTGCTTTATATCCTTCTACCTTTGTACCGCTTAATGTCATGGCGTCCATATATTCCTGATCCGTACACTCAAGTCCCGGTACATATGCTTTAATCCAATTTAAAGATGTATTCATGATTTTAATTCTCCATTCTCTGCATATATGTTTCCAAATTACTCTTTTCAGAATATCCTGACCAATAATTATTGTCAGCTTTTACTTAGAACTGCTTAAGGAATCTTGCATCATTCTCATAGAGAAGTCTCATGTCGTCAATCTCATATTTGAGAAGTGCGATTCGCTCAAGTCCTACACCAAATGCAAATCCTGAATACTCTTCAGGGTCTATTCCGCTCATCTTAAGAACCTTAGGATGAACCATACCCGCACCGAGAAGCCTTCGCCCTTACAGAAACGGCATCCCTTGCCTCCGCACTTGAAGCATGTTACATCCATCTCAGCACTTGGCTCTGTGAACGGGAAGTGATGAGGTCTGAACTTAACCTTTGTATCCTCACCGAACAGCTCTCTGGCAAATTCCTGCAATGTACCCTTAAGATCTGCAAATGTAATATTTTTATCTATTACCATACCCTCAATCTGATGGAATGAAGGTGAATGTGTTGCATCCACTTCATCTGCACGGAATACTCTTCCCGGCGCAATCATTCTGATAGGAAGATGGCCTCTCTCCATCTGGCGTACCTGAACAGGTGATGTCTGTGTACGGAGAAGAATCTTGTCATTAATATAAAATGTATCCTGCTCATCCTTAGCCGGATGGTTAGCAGGAATATTCAATGCCTCAAAGTTATAGTAGTCATACTCGACCTCCGGTCCTTCAACCACTTCATATCCCATTCCGACAAATATCTTCTCTACTTCTTCAAGTGCTATTGTATTAGGATGACGATGACCTACATTGTTTTTTCTGGCCGGAAGTGTTACATCAATAACCTCTGCCTTCATCTGAAGTTCTCTTTTCTTCTTTGCGAGGTCTGTTCTTGCATTCTCAAGCATCTCCTCGATTGCCTGTCTTGTCTCGTTAACTATCTGACCTACCTGTGGTCTTTCTTCAGGAGCCACATCCTTCATGCCCTTAAGCACTTCAGTAAGTTCACCTTTCTTACCAAGAAGACCTACTTTAATCTCATTAAGTCTTTCGAGCGAGTCAGTCTCATCAATCTGAGTTCTCGCATTTTCCATGATTTTCTTCAAACGTTCCTTCATCATTGAAATCCCATTCCTTTCATTATGTACTGATAAATGTTCTGCGTGGACGTTTAATATATATTTTGACAAATAAAAAACGCCCCCAAAACAAGGGACGAATTAACCGCGGTACCACCCATATTCCCGGAATATCCGGACTCTCTTCCGACTTAACGCGTCTACACGTCGCAGCCTACTTCGCGGTCACAGCCACTCTTCAGCAACGCAGCTCCGGTGTGAAATTCAATGCCATTCTTTAACTCAAAAGGACTCTCAGCCAGTGATCCTCTCTCTCTGACAGTATGATTGCCATCTGTGACCGCCTTGTACGGTCTGCACCTTCACAGCTTTTGTTAAAGCTTCCGATGGGACTCGA
>OHTF01000888.1_pt1 | contig 11038 bp, 4 predicted proteins | sample 1578811 | NCBI WGS metagenome assembly OHTF01 (sample SAMEA3879571, study PRJEB24766) | human gut metagenome | biome: human-associated habitat; feature: feces | place: USA | collected 1985/1987
ACAGTTTTTCATCACAGCCAAGATCAGTCACCTTGTTACGAGTCATACGGATTACCGCACTCTTTACCTTTGGTGGTGGGTTGAACACATTCTCATCTACCGTAAAGAGATATTCCACATCATACCATGCCTGGATGAGCACACTGAGGATACCATAGGCTTTGTTGCCTGGTTCTGATGCCATACGCAATGCCACCTCGCGCTGAATCATTCCGGTACAGCAAGGAATGAGATCCTTGTAATCGAGCATCTTGAAGAATATCTGCGATGAGATATCGTATGGATAATTACCTGTCAGTACAAACTGCTTTCCATCGAATATCTGGTTCAAATCCATTCTCAGGAAGTCTTCACCGATAATATTATCCTTGAGTGTCGGGAAATTCTCATGAAGATACGCCACCGACTCCGAGTCGATTTCCACTGCCTTGACGGGTCTTGGTTTCTCTACGAGATATTGGGTAAGAACGCCCATACCTGGTCCGATTTCGAGAACAGGTATATCTGGGCAGGCATCCACCGTATCGGCGATGCGCTTTGCTATATTGAGGTCGGTCAAGAAGTGCTGACCGAGATTCTTCTTAGGCTTTACAGCTTTCATATCTTATCTTTATATTATATATTTTGCAAAAATACGATTATTTTTTGAGAATCCACACGAAGTATGCGATTTTTTTTATCTTTTTGGGTAAAAAAGGGAAAGAGCCACTTGTTTCTTAAAAAAAAGGCTATACTTTTAGCCATAAATGGCGCCCAAGCGTTTATTTATGCTAAAAATATGCAGATTCGAACGATATTGTCAATAAAAGTATTATCTTTGCATCTAATTATGGATATAAAGAAGATAGCAAACAACATATGGAAGGTGGCTTTGTCGCTCATTCTGGGTGGCGCCATCCTTTATTGGATGTATCGCGGATTCGACTTCAAGCAAGTAGAAGATGTTCTGCTTCACAAGATGAGTTGGACCTGGATGCTGCTGTCGTTCCCTTTTGGCATCTCTGCCCAGGTGTTCAGAGGATGGAGATGGAAACAGTCGCTGGAACCATTAGGCGAGAAGGCCCGCTCCAGTATCAGCATCTACTCCATCTTCCTGTCCTATGCTCTGAGTCTTGTAATTCCTCGTGCGGGCGAGTTTGCCAGATGCGGCGTATTGAAGAAATGGGATGATGTTTCGTTTCCGAAAGCCTTGGGTACCGTCGTTACAGAAAGAGCCATCGATTCACTCCTCGTGCTGCTGATTACGGCGCTGGTCTTTGTGATGCAGATTCCGGTATTCCTCAATTTCTTTGAGAAAACAGGTACGAGCATGGACAGTTTACTCAGCCAGTTTACAGCCACAGGTTACATAGTGACAGCTATCTGTGGCATAGCAGTACTCATCCTGGCTCACTATCTGCTCAAGCGACTCGCTATATATAATAAGGTGAAAGCAACACTGGGAGGACTCTGGCAAGGTATCATCTCGCTGAAAGGTGTCAGAAATGTACCGCTCTACATCGCCCTTACACTGGGCATCTGGTTGAGCTATTTCTTCCACTACTATCTCACCTTCCAATGCTTCGAGGCAACCTCCCATCTCAATCTGATGTGCGGTCTGGTGACATTCATCGTGGGCAGCATAGCGGTCATCGTACCAACTCCTAACGGAGCCGGACCTTGGCATTTTGCCGTCAAGACAATGCTCATACTCTATGGCATTCAGGCAAACGATGCCCTCTTCTTCGTTCTCATCGTACACTCCGTGCAAACCCTGCTTGTAGTCCTTTTGGGAATCTATGCCTGGATAGCACTGGCGTTTACCGGGAAAGTGAGGAGTGAAGAGTGAAGAATCCTCTTGCTTTAGGGCGTATGTCCAACTTAACATTGAACATTTAACATTAAAATAAAAATAATATGGCTGACATTAAGAATTTGAACCCAGTTGAAATCTGGCGTAACTTTGACAAGTTAACACAAGTTCCACGTCCATCTGGACATTTGGAAAAGATTCAGGCTTATTTGCTCGATTGGGCAAAAGAAGCAGGTGTAGAGGCTTTCCAAGACCCAGCAGGCAACATCGTGATGCGCAAACCTGCTACTCCAGGTATGGAGAACCGCAAAGGCGTTATTATGCAGGCGCACATGGACATGGTTCCTCAGAAGAATAACGATACAGTGCATGATTTTGAAAATGATCCTATCGAGACTTACATTGACGGAGATTGGGTAAAGGCCAAAGGTACTACGCTGGGGGCTGATGATGGCATGGGTGTTGCCGCTATCATGGCTATCATGGAAGATAAGACGCTGAAACATGGTCCGTTGGAAGCATTGATTACCGCTGACGAGGAAACCGGCATGTTCGGTGCATTCGGCTTGAAACCGGGTACGGTAGACGGTGATATTCTGTTGAATCTGGATTCGGAAGAAGAAGGAGAATTATATATCGGTTGTGCAGGCGGTGAAGACCTGACAGCAGTGTTGGAATATAAGGAAGTGGAAACAGATCCGGCCGACATTGCTTTGAAGGTTACCTTGAAAGGGCTGCGCGGTGGACATTCAGGATTGGAAATAAATGAAGGACGTGCCAATGCCAACAAGCTGATGGCTCGTTTCATGAACCAGGTGATAACTTACGATGAGGCTTGCCTGGTGTCCTGGCAAGGTGGCAATATGCGTAATGCCATTCCTCGTGAATGTGAAGTGGTCATTACGGTTCCGGCTGAAGAAGAAGCGGACGTACTGGAATTTGTGCAGGAGTGCGAAGCATTGTGGAATGAAGAATATCATGTACACGAAACACCGATCAGCTTCAAGGCAGAACGGGTGGAATTGCCTGCGATGATGGTTCCCGATGAAATTAAAGATAATCTGGTGGATGCCATTTATGCTTGTCAGAATGGAGTGATGCGTATGATTCCTACTATCCCCGATACCGTGGAAACCTCTTCCAATCTGGCTATTGTTTCTATAGGTGGTGGCAAGGCGGAGATAAAAATCCTGGCCCGCAGTTCACGCGATTCAATGAAGGATTATCTGAATACTGCATTGGAAAGCTGTTTCTCTATGGCAGGTATGGAAGTAACCCGTTCAGGTGGTTATTCAGGCTGGGAACCCAATGTGGATTCTCCTATTCTGAAAGCCATGAAGGAGTCTTATAAGGCACAATTCGGTACGGAACCTGCTGTGAAAGTGATTCATGCCGGTTTGGAATGCGGTATCATCGGTGCGGTGGTTCCGGGATTGGATATGATTTCTTTCGGTCCTACCTTGCGTTCTCCTCACTCACCGGATGAACGCTGCTTTATTCCTTCTGTAGGCAAGTTCTATGATTTCGTGGTAGCTACGTTGGAAAATACGCCGGTAAAAGAATAGTCTTTAAGATCTTATAAAGATTTCGGGCGCGGATGATAGGGATTTCGTCCGCGCCTTTCTATTAATACTCCACTTTGTCACTTTTCTCTGTCCATTGTTGGAATGCCTTTATCGCCTCTTCCGCCAAAAGAACTTCGGAAGGCAGCTTGCGTGCCGAAGGTTTCAGGCTTAACTCATCATAGATAAAAGAGTCGTCAAACCCTATATTCTTGGCATCCGTCTTGTTGTTTGCATAATACATTTTATCCAGCCGTGCCCAGTAAATGGCTCCCAGACACATGGGACACGGTTCACACGAAGTATAAATTTCACATCCGCTCAAGTTGAATGTTCCCAGTTTGCTTGCCGCCGCACGGATGGCGCTGACTTCCGCATGGGCGGTAGGGTCGCATTGTGAGGTGACACGATTGGCTCCGGTCGCAATGATTTCACCATCTTTGGCAATTACGGCTCCAAAGGGTCCGCCGCCGTTTGCCACATTCTCTATAGAAAGCTCAATGGCTTTCCGCATTAATTCTTCTTTCTTCATAGTGGTTCTATTTCTTTAGTACAGAGCAAATATACGATATTTCCGGCTATATATGCGGGAGAGGGCTTATTTTATTCGGAAACTGCCGCTTCATGTGTACACTTGTCGGTTTCTGCTACCATTGAGGTGATTATCAGTGCCTCCGGGGACATTGCCCTGTTTTTTGTTTCAGAAGCTTCAGCCTCTCCGCAAAAGCCCGTCAATAGGGCGAAGCGGCTGAAGGATTGCCTTTGGAAATTCCTTCAGCCCGATTATGGAAGCTTCAGTTTTTGGCTGTTCGGGATGTGTTTGTGGAAGTTCATTTTCTCTGGTGCTTTTATGCCTGTTGGAAATGATGTTACTATTAGGAAGAGTTTGCTTTGACTGCCGTAACAGCTTTATTGCTTCACCTTAGTGAAGCAGCCGTTTTATACAGGTGACAATGGATCTTCACCAAAGTGGAATGGCGTGTTCACCTAAGTGATGGACAGAAAATACAAACTTATCCTGATGAAAAAGAATATGTTTCCGGTTGTGTCAGTTTGCTCATTTAGGGGTGCGATACGGTGACAAGTGCCTGGATATAGGACTTTTGAAGCATTGGGGAACCAATCTGTGCGGAGTATGCATACCCCAAGAGGGTGCGGCTGAAGGATTTTTCTTCGGGCTGAAGCATTTTCAGGTGTAATCCTTCAGCCGGAATGCCCACTGGCAAAGGGTTTGCGGAGAGGCTGAAGCTTTTGAAGGAATTTTCCTGTCCTTTTTCTTTGTATCACGAATTTGCTGAATACTCCTGGTTTTCCGTAATGCGCTGGTTTGGGCTAATACTTTGCACCCTTTCGGGTATATTATGCAAAAGAAGCTAATAAATTATACCCATTAGGGTGTAATTATCGCTGGTTTTGCTATATTGGTACCCTAAAGGGTGTAATTATGAATAATTCATTGTCATTGCTTTGTTAAGGAAATGCGCAAGCGGTTCGGACTTACGCAAGTAGATTTGGCAGCTAAGGCGGGAGTGGGGCTTCGCTTTGTGCGCGAGTTGGAACAAGGAAAGCAAACTTTGCGAATAGACAAGGTAAACCAGGTGCTTGCCCTCTTCGGGTATGAAGTGGGAGCAGTGCCTGCAGGAAAGGAGCATAGCGTATGAGAAGGGGAAAAATATACCTGAATGATATATATCTACGCGGGGACGCTGACGGAAGACGAAAATGGTTTTACCTTTGTCTATGATGCCGGATTCTTGCGTTATCCGGCTGGCACCTGAAGAACTTTTCATTGTATGATACGGGGATGGGCTATAGTCTGACGCCTGCATACCATTTGCTGTCCACGGTTATTGTCATGCCCGAGGATACGGAGGAGCTCGCCGGGGGGCAGTGGCAAGGTAATAGAGAACATCGCTTGGAAATTCCGACGTTCCATCATTAAATGGATGGAACTGATAGATGTTTCCTTCCTGCCCGAAGACATGAAGAAACCCTATAAAAGACTGGTGCTGCAACGTTTGCTTTGGCTGCGCTGAAAGATCTTTCCTTTTCTGTTTTAGTTATTTTAATTAAAACGTATGCAGTCTTTAAACATCTATTTCGTTTCTTTGTTAAAGAAGACTTAGTACGAACTAAAAGATTGTAGATATGAAAATTCGTTATTTATCTTTGATAGTGTTACTGGTAATGAGCGTATTTGCTCCTATGCAGGCACAAACCTATGACAATTTGTGGAAAGAACTGGAAGTATTGGAACGAAAGGATCTGCCCAAGTCGGTTATTTCCGAAGCAATGAAAATCTACGATAAAGCAAAAGCGGAACAGAATGTACCGCAAATGATGAAAGCCTATCTCACTGCCATGCAGTACCGTTCCCTTTTAACTCCCGATAGCTTGAAGGTAGATATGAATGGTTTGGAACAATGGGCTTCCCAAACCGGCAGTGTGGAAGACAAAGCTATATTGTATTCCATTCTGGGTGAAATGACCATGCCTGCCGACGTAAAAAAAGGATTGGGTTATTTGCAGGCCTCTCTCAAGGATAAAGACCGGTTATTACTTATCCCGGTGGAGAAATTGAGACCTATGGTGAGAGTGGGAGAGGCTAGTAAACGGTATTTTCGTGATAATCTGTACAACCTGCTGGCACGTCGTGCCATACAGATCATGCAGCAGTACAGGTGGCAGGCGGCTGCTAAAGCAAATCAGACAAACAGTCTGCCTGCGGATATGACGGATATGGATCAGTTTGTTACTTATCAGTTTGTTCCCGTCTCTGATTGTGACCTGACGGCAGCTGTCATGCAGACTTATCAGTCCTTGCTGAAAGCATATGATACGGAAACGGAGCGTGAGGGCTGGTTGCTGACCGGGATAGACGCATTGAATTACCTGTACCGCAATTTTTCCGGAAACTTCTCGAATGACGTATGCCAACAGGAACTCCGGAAGTGGATTCATACTTATCCGGCTGTGAAAACAGTCCCTGAAGCTTATCTGGCTTTGGCACAATTCCTACAGTATCAAAATAATCAGGTAGAGCGCTTGCGGATAGTTCGTGAAGGAATAGCCGGATATCCCCGTTACGAAGGTATCAACCAACTGAAGAATATAGAAAAGGAAATCCTGAATGCAAGCCTTTCACTGGAAATAGCTACGGCCTATCCGGGTGAACAGCAGTCGGTGAAAGTAAATTATAAAAACCTTATCGGCATCACCTTGCAGTTATATAAGGTGAATTTACCCGTTACCTCTGCCGTATTGCAGAACAGAACCACCCATTTTGAAAGTAAATATGCCCGTTTGCAACGCGAGGAGCATTTTTCTTTGAAACCTACTACAGATTATTTGAATGTCGATACCACCCTGACCATACAGGCTCCGCAAGCGGGAATTTATTTCTTAAAGGCAGTGCCTGATGGTAAGAAGGGCGTTTCGGACGGAACATTAATGAATGTCACCGCTTTAAAGACCATTTATCGTCCTCTGCCGGATGGTACGTTGGAACTGGTGGTGGTAGATGCAGTGAGCGGACAGCCTGTTTCTGAGGCGGAAGTAACCATTTATACGGAGAAGGGAGGAGGTTATTCTCCCCAACAGACCTACCAGGCGGATAAACAGGGTACTTTGAAACTGGATTTCCTGAATAGTAACAAATACTGGTATAATGCACATACGGCGGCTGATAATGCGATGCCCATCTTGAATCTTTGGAAAAACGATTATTACTATAAAGAGAGCAAGAGGAAAGAAGTTTTGCAATTATTTACCGACCGCTCCATTTACCGTCCCGGTCAAACCGTATATGTATCCGGCTTGGCTTATGAAATGGAAAAGGATTCTACGCGTGTGCTTGCGGATAAAAAATATACGGTATCCCTATATGATGCGAATAATAATGAAACAGGAAAAGTAGAAGTACGGACGAATGGTTTTGGCTCGTTCAGCGGACAGTTTGTTTTGCCCTCTCCTTGCTTGACCGGTTATTTTAGCTTGCGTGTGGCCGATACTTCTGTCAGTTTTAAGGTAGAAGAATATAAACGTCCCACCTTTGATGTCACGTTTGAGCCCGTGAAAGTGGAGTATCAAGTGGGTGACTCTATAGAAGTGGTGGGTATGGCAAAGACTTTTGCCGGTGCGCCTGTGCAGAATGCCAGGGTACACTATAATATATCCCGTTCCTATGCCTGGTTCTGGCGGTTTATGGGCAGAGGTTCAGCCCGTTGGGAGGGAGAGGCAATGACCGATGCGGATGGTAAGTTCAGCGTTCCGGTGCATTTTGAAATAGACTCGGACAGGAGAGAATCTCCGTTGTGGTATTATACGTACAACATACAGGCGGATGTGACGGATGGTGCAGGTGAGACACAGCAAGCTAATTTGTCATTGCCTTTAGGAAGCACTTCAATGGTGCTGAATATGGATAATCTGCCCGATAATTTGGTGAAAGAAAAGAAGCTGGAAATAAAACTGACAGCCATGAATCTTTCGGGTGAGCCGGTAGATACTCCGGTTACTTATCAGGTAGTCGAGATGGAGGAGCAGAAAGACGGTCAGGAAAAAGAAGGCAGAAAGGTATTGACCGGTACGGTGGAAGCCAACAAGAGTTTTGTTCCTGAGGCTATTTATGCCCTGCCTTCCGGCAATTATCGTTTGAAGCTCTCGGCTAAGGATACGCAGGGCAGAGAGTGTACAGCATCTAAGAATTTCCTTCTGTTTTCATTGAACGACAAGCGTCCGCCTTTCGTGATAACGGATTGGTTCTATCAGGATGGTCTGGAATTTGATGCAGCATCTCCGGCTACTGTATATATAGGTAGCAGCGAAAAGAATGTCTATCTGCTTTATGATGTGTTTGCAGGCAACAAGCGCTTGGAAAGCAAACGTATACAGCTTTCGGACTCGGTGATCAGTTTCCGCTTCCCTTATAAGAAGGAATATGGTGACGGCATTCTGGTAAGTATGGCATTTGTGAAAGATGGCAGACTTTACAGTCATAATGCACAGATTATGAAACCGGCCCCTGAGAAGAAGTTGCAGCTGAAATGGACTACGTTCCGTGACAAACTTCGTCCGGGACAGGAAGAGGAATGGAAACTGACGGTACTTTATCCGGATGGGCGCCCGGCTGAGGCTGAAATGCTGGCTACCATGTATGACGCTTCTCTGGATAAGATATATAGTGCACATAAGCTGGACTTTGGAGTGGACTTTCATTATGTGGTTCCATTGACTTATTGGAATACATCCTATATGCGGAATGCTTATTTGTATGTTGATTTCCCGTTGAAGAGGCTTCGTGCGGTTCCTTTGGAATATAGTGAATTGATCATTCCATCTACAGGAAGAATGGAGGCTATGGTGGTAGGTTACGGAGGCAGTCCTCGTGCCACTCTTGCAGGAGCTTTGAAGATAAGAGGCAGGAGTGCCGCAAATGCTGTGATGAACCAGGAGGCTGTTACTGATATGGTGCTCCAGGAAGAAATGGTAGAAACGTCTGCACAGGAAAAGGTAGAAATGGGCAGTTCTGAAGAACTGGCAGAAACGGGTGATATACAGATACGTGAAAACTTTGCGGAAACGGCATTCTTTTATCCACAGCTCCGCACCAATGAAAAAGGTGAAGTCAGTATTTCCTTTGTACTGCCCGAAAGCCTTACCCGATGGAAGTTTATGGGCTTGGCACATACCCGGAATGTGGATTATGGAAAGATAGAAGCTACCGCTACTGCCAGCAAAGAGTTTATGCTTCAGCCTAATATGCCCCGCTTTGTCCGCGTGGGAGATAAAGCGAATATTGCCGCTTCACTGATGAACCTGTCGGACAAGGGAGTGAAAGGGACTGTTTGCATGGAATTGTTCAATCCGGAAACAGAAAAGGTATTCTATTCACAAAAACAGAAGTTTGACGTGAAGGGAGGAGAAACCGGGCATGTGAACTTTACTTTTGAAGTGAGTGACAAATATGCGGTAATGGCATGCCGGATGGTAGCGGATGGAGATACCTTCAGTGATGGAGAACAGCGTTACATCCCCGTTCTGACAGACAAACAGTGGGTGACGGAAACCGTTCCTCTGAACGTGAATGGGGAAGGTGCGCATACTTTCTCTTTGGAAAACCTGTTTAACAAGCATAGCAAAACGGCTTCCGAACAACGGTTGACCGTAGAATTTACTGCCCATCCGGCTTGGTATGCCGTGCAGGCTTTGCCTGTAGTGGCTCATCCTCAGAATGAAGATGCTCTTTCCTGGGCTACCGCTTATTATGCCCATTCATTGGCTGCATATATAGTCAAAGAAAATCCCCGTATCAAGCAAGTCTTTGATAGCTGGAAGGCTCAAGGTGGCACGAAGGAGACTTTTATGAGCAATCTGCAAAAGAATCAGGAACTGAAAAATATCCTGCTGGCTGAAACTCCCTGGCTGGCAGAGGCTACCAATGAAGCCGAACAAAAACAGCGTATCGCCACTTTGTTTGACCTGAATACAATGAATAGCCAACTGGCTGTTTCTGTAGAAAAACTGGGAGAATTGCAAAATGCCGATGGCGCATGGAGTTGGTATAAAGGTATGCAAGGCAGCCGCTATGTAACTACTCAGGTAATGGAAATGCTTGTCCGGCTAAATTCTTTGACTCATCAGGATGCTGACAGCCGGATGCAGCCTATGATTCAAAAAGGGTTCGAGTATTTAGGCAAGCAGGCAGCCGAAGAGTATAAGTCCATGAAAGAAGCTGAAAAGAAAGGAGCCGTCGGCCTCCGTCCGTCAGAACAGGTTCTCAGGTATTTGTATATCTGCGCTTTGGATGGCAAGGCTCCGGTTGATGAAAAGGTGAACCGGTATTTCATAGACAAGTTGTCCGGTGAGGGAAAAGAACTGACGATTTATGAAAAGGCGTTGGGAGCTATCATCTTGCAGCAAGCCGGTAAGGTGGCAGAAGCCAAGCTGTTTATGCAGTCATTGATGGAGTATTCTGTTGTGACGGATGAAATGGGACGTTACTTTGATACTCCTAAAGCCCGATATTCATGGTTCAGTTATAAAATTCCGACTGAAGTGGCTGCTATGGAAGCTATACAGCGTATAACAAAAGATACGAAAGCTATTGATGAAATGAAACGCTGGCTGTTGAAGCAGAAACAGACACAGACTTGGGAAACGCCGATTGCCACGGCTGATGCGGTGTATGCATTGATGGCTACAGGAGCTTCGGATTTATTGGCAAATACAGGAGGAGTAGAGATTACTTTAGGTAAAGAAGTGATCCGGACTCCGGCAGATGATGCCATCGGTTATATCAAGAAGACGGTGTCCGGTGATGTGATGAATATCAAGAAAGTAAGCGTGGATAAAGAAGGAACCGGAATGGGTTGGGGAGCCGTTTATGCCCAATATCTGGAAAGTATGGATCAAATAGGTGAGCAGGGAAACGGATTGTCTGTCAGCCGTCAATTATATAAAGGGGATGAGGCTTTGAATGAATCAGCTCCGTTAAAGGTTGGCGATAAGATTACCGTTCGCCTGACTGTAAAGGCTGACCGTGATATGGATTTTGTTCAGATCAAGGATGACCGTGCAGCTTGTATGGAACCGTTACAGGCAGTTTCGGGATTTCGTTGGAGCAACGGGCTGGGATATTATCAGGCTACCAAAGATGCTTCGACCCAGTTCTTTATCGATCAGA
>OHTF01000900.1_pt1 | contig 10895 bp, 7 predicted proteins | sample 1578811 | NCBI WGS metagenome assembly OHTF01 (sample SAMEA3879571, study PRJEB24766) | human gut metagenome | biome: human-associated habitat; feature: feces | place: USA | collected 1985/1987
TGCAAAGTTACGAATAACATTTTAATAAACAATACTTTCTACTAATAAAAATAGTCTGTTTCTCAAAAAAGTTTTTGAAAAACAGACTACTATGTTATTTTTGCTACAAAAGCCCTTATGCTTCCCCTTTAAATCCGCTTATAGGAGGAATGAATGTTTTTCCATCCGGTCCATTATTTCCCCCATTCATTTCTTCCGGCATTCGAATAGGTCCAAAATTACGTTCGTATTTTGCAACATTCTCCTGTAATGCATACATCAAACGTTTTGCATGTTCAGGAGTCAGTACAATACGTGACTGCACTCCAGCTTTAGGTAATCCCGGCATTACACGCACAAAATCAACAATAAATTCCGAACTGGAATGGGTAATAATGGCAAGATTTGCATACGTTCCTTGAGCTACTTCTTCTTTCAACTCTATCTGCAACTGATTGTTATTTTTTTCGTTTTCCATGATTTTATACTTTAGCATTAAAAAAATATTCTGAATTTCAAGGTCCCCAACTTCTATTCTTTGGTTGGAGTACAAATATAGACATTTATTTGTAATAATACAACATACTGATTATTCTATATAATTTTCCTATAGCATTTACTATAAACCTAAAGAGGCTGATTTCTTAAACAGAAATCAGCCTCTTTTACAGTGTATGTATTAAAAATTACTCTACCTCACTATAATCGAGTACATTCTTACGATTAGCAAGAATGCGATCATATTCTTCCTTCGAACCAACAATAATCTTTTCGAATTCACGCTGACCGGTACCGGCAGGAATCAAGTGACCACAAATCACATTCTCCTTCATACCCTCCAATCTATCAACCTTACCATTGATGGCAGCCTCATTCAAAACTTTCGTTGTTTCCTGGAATGATGCAGCAGACATGAAACTTGAAGTTCCCAAAGCGGCACGGGTAATACCTTGCAGAATCTGAGTAGATGTAGCAGGAATAGCATCACGTACCTCAACAGGCTTCAAATCACGACGTTTCAACATACTGTTCTCATCACGCAACTTACGGGCAGTAACAATCTGACCCGGCTGTAAATTTTGAGAATCACCAGAGTCAACAACTACTTTCTTGCCCCAAATACGATCGTTTTCTTCCATGAACTCTTGCTTATCCACTACCTGCTGTTCCAAGAAGCGAGTATCGCCCGGCTCATCGATTTCTACCTTACGCATCATTTGACGAACAATAATCTCAAAGTGTTTGTCGTTAATCTTCACACCCTGCAAACGGTAAACGTCTTGCACTTCATTTACGATATATTCCTGTACAGCCGTGGGACCTTTAATGGCCAAAATGTCAGCAGGAGTAATCGCACCGTCAGATAACGGAGTTCCGGCACGAACGTAGTCATTCTCCTGAACCAATATTTGTTTAGACAGATTCACCAAATACTTTTTCACTTCACCTGTCTTAGATGTGACAATAATTTCACGGTTACCACGCTTAATCTTACCCATAGTAATTTCACCGTCTATTTCAGAAACGACAGCAGGATTAGATGGGTTACGAGCCTCAAACAGTTCTGTAACACGAGGAAGACCACCAGTGATATCACCAGCCTTGCCTACAGCACGAGGAATCTTCACAATAATGTCACCAGCTTTCACTGCCTGACCGTTTTCAACCACAACATGCCCCCCCACGGGTAAGTTATAAGTACGGATCAAATTACCATCCTCGGTTACAATATGGGCAGAAGGTACTTTTGTCTTATCCTTAGACTCGATAATGATAATTTCACGCAAACCGGTAGCTTCATCAGACTCTACCTTATAAGTTACGTTTTCAACCACACTCTCGAATTCAATCTTACCAGTAGCCTCTGTAATAATAACAGCGTTGAACGGATCCCACTTAGCAATCAGTTTTCCTTTCTCAACAATATCACCGTCCGCAGCATATAATTTTGAACCATAAGGCACATTATGAGTTGACAGGATAATCCCTGTATTCACATCGATAAAGCGGACTTCAGCCAAACGACCGACTACCACTTTCACAGCCTCACCCATTTCATCAACCGTATCTACCGTACGCAATTCTTCGAATTCCAAACGTGCATTATTCTTGGCCACAATGCTTGCATTAGCAGCCATATTACCTGCGATACCACCGGCATGGAATGTACGCAATGTCAACTGTGTACCCGGCTCACCGATAGACTGTGCAGCGATTACGCCGACTGCCTCGCCCTTCTGAACCATACGGCTGGAAGCCAGGTTACGTCCGTAACACTTGGCACATACGCCTTTCTTCGATTCGCAAGTCAATACCGAACGAATTTCAACACTCTCGATAGGAGATTCATCAATAGCCTTTGCCTTAGCCTCGGTGATTTCTTCACCAGATTTGACAATCAGTTCACCAGTTGTTGGATGAATAACATCATGCACAGAAACACGACCCAAAATACGCTCATAAAGAGATGAAATAATCTCATCACCATTCTTTAAAGCTGTACAAACCAAGCCACGCAATGTACCACAATCCTCTTCGGTGATAATAACATCGTGAGAAACGTCTACAAGACGACGAGTCAAATAACCAGCATCGGCAGTCTTCATAGCTGTATCAGCAAGACCCTTACGGGCACCGTGAGAAGCGATAAAGTACTCCAATACAGACATACCCTCCTTAAAGTTAGAAAGGATAGGGTTCTCGATGATCTGCGCGCCCTCTGCACCAGCCTTCTGAGGTTTAGCCATCAAACCACGCATACCAGACAACTGCTTAATCTGATCCTTAGAACCACGGGCTCCGGAATCAAGCATCATGTATACGGCGTTGAATCCCTGGTCAGCTTCGGTCATCTCCTTCATCAAGATATTACCCAAATCTGTATTTACGTGAGTCCACGCATCAATAACCTGGTTGTATCGTTCCTTGTTGGTGATGAAACCCATATTATAGTTATTGGTAATTTCCTCAACCTCCTTGCGACCGCGCTCAACAATAGCTTCCTTCTCTGGTGGAATAATAATATCACCAAGGTTGAATGACAATCCTGCGACATAAGCCATACGATAACCTAAGTTCTTGATTCCATCAAGGAATTCACAAGCCTTAGCCATACCAACAGCCTTGATAACATTAGAAATCAAACCACGGAGGGTTTTCTTGGAAATCACATCATTGAAGAAGCCAACTTCATCAGGAATGATACCATTAACGATAACACGTCCAACAGAAGTTTCTACCATTCGTTTCTGGATTGTACCATCAACCAAGTCATCAACTACAACCTTAATCAAAGCATGAAGATCACATCGGCCCTCGTTACGAGCAATCAATGCCTCTTCAGGACCATAGAATGTCAAGCCCTCACCCTTTGCACCTGGACGAATCTTAGTAATATAGTAAAGACCAAGCACCATATCCTGAGAAGGAACGGTGATAGGCGCACCATTAGCTGGGTTGAGAATGTTATGACTCTGAAGCATCAGGATTTGAGCCTCCAAAACAGCCTCATTGCTCAATGGAAGGTGAACAGCCATCTGGTCACCATCGAAGTCGGCATTGAACGCTGTACAAGCCAACGGGTGCAACTGAATAGCTTTACCTTCAATCATATGCGGTTGGAAAGCCTGAATACCCAAACGGTGCAGAGTCGGCGCACGGTTCAGCAATACAGGATGACCTTTCATGACATGTTCCAAGATATCCCAGATCACAGGCTCCTTGCGGTCTACAATCTTCTTTGCAGATTTTACAGTCTTCACAATACCACGTTCAATCAACTTACGGATGATAAACGGCTTGTAAAGCTCTGCAGCCATCAGTTTTGGAAGACCACACTCACCCATCTTCAACTCTGGACCTACAACGATTACAGAACGGGCAGAATAGTCAACACGCTTACCCAGCAAGTTCTGACGGAAACGACCCTGCTTACCCTTTAAAGAGTCAGAGAGTGACTTCAAAGGACGATTGCTCTCACTCTTAACAGCAGAACTCTTGCGTGAGTTGTCGAACAAGCTGTCAACAGCCTCCTGCAACATACGCTTCTCGTTACGGAGAATAACCTCAGGAGCCTTGATCTCAACCAATCTCTTCAAACGGTTGTTACGGATAATCACACGACGATAGAGGTCATTCAAGTCTGATGTTGCAAAACGACCACCATCCAATGGTACCAACGGACGAAGCTCAGGTGGAGTAACAGGAATAATCTTCATGATCATCCATTCTGGCTTATTAATACCTTTACTAGCACGGAAACCTTCTACAACTTGCAGACGCTTCAGAGCCTCAGTTTTACGCTGCTGACTTGAATCGTTATTTGCGCGATCGCGGAGTTCGTATGACAAAGAGTCAAGGTCTACATTCTGGAGCAACTGATAAATTGCTTCAGCACCCATTTTTGCGATAAACTTATTAGGGTCCGTATCGTCCAAAAGTTCATTGTCACCATTAGGATCATACTGGTCAAGAAGAGCCATATATTCATCTTCTGACAAGAGATCAAGTTTGTGAGAACCGTTCAATTCAAGACCATCAGCATCAGTCTTTCCCTCAAGAATACCAGGCTGGATAACTACATACTTCTCGTAGTAAATGACAGCATCAAGTTTCTTGGTCGGCATACCTAAAAGGTAACCAATCTTATTTGGAAGAGAACGGAAATACCAAATATGAGCAACAGGTACGACAAGCTCAATGTGACCAGAGCGTTCACGACGAACTTTCTTCTCTGTAACCTCTACACCGCATCGGTCGCAGACGATTCCCTTATAACGGATACGCTTGTACTTGCCGCAGGCGCATTCATAGTCCTTAGTAGGACCAAAAATACGCTCGCAGAACAAGCCATCACGCTCCGGCTTATATGTACGATAATTAATGGTTTCCGGTTTAGTAACCTCACCATACGAATTTTCCAAGATCTCCTCTGGCGAAGCGAGACCGATGGTAATCTTCGTAAAATTATTCTTTACCTTTGTATCTTTTTTGAAAGCCATGTTTCTATATATAAATTAGGGGTTCTCAAAATTAATCAAGTTTGATGCTCAAACCAAGGCCACGAAGCTCATGGAGCAATACGTTAAGTGACTCAGGAATACCAGGAGTTGGCATTGGATCGCCCTTTACGATTGCTTCGTATGCCTTGCTACGTCCTACAACATCATCTGACTTAACAGTCAGGATCTCCTGCAAAACGTGGCTTGCACCGAATGCCTCGATAGCCCAGACCTCCATCTCTCCGAATCGCTGACCACCGAACTGTGCTTTACCACCAAGTGGCTGTTGTGTAATCAAAGAGTATGGACCGATAGAACGAGCGTGCATCTTATCCTCAACCATATGACCCAACTTCAAGAAGTAAGTCATACCAACAGTAGCTGGCTGGTCAAACTGCTCTCCTGTCTCACCATCATAAAGGTAAGTAGAGCAGAAACGTGGCAAGCCTGCCTTATCTGTCCATCAAAGATAGGAGTAGCAAACTTTACACCCAACTTTTTACCTGCAGCACCCAAGATACACTCGAATATCTGACCAAGATTCATACGTGAAGGCACACCCAATGGATTCAATACCATATCAACAGGACGACCGTCAGCCATAAATGGCATATCCTCCAAACGAACTACCTTAGACACAATACCCTTATTACCATGACGACCGGCAAGTTTATCACCAACCTGGATCTTACGCTTCTTAGCAATATATACCTTAGCCATCTGAAGAATACCTGATGGAAGTTCATCACCAATAGTGATAGCAAACTTACGACGCTTTAATTCAGCATCAAGTTGCTTATACTTGCGGATATAGTTCATAATAAGTCTCTGAATCAAGCCATTGGTATGCTCATCCTTAGTCCACTTATTAGACTGAACACCATCATACTCCAAATTCTTCAAGGCTGTAGCAGTAAAGGTACTGCCCTTGGTGATAATCTCAGCACCTGTATAATCCTTAACACCCTCAGAAGTCATACCTTCTGTAAGCGTAAGTAACTTGTCTACGAGGATATCCTTCAAGTCATCACCCTTTGCCTCATACTCCTCATCAATCTTAGCAAGAATAATCTTATCCTGCTTCTTTGACTCACGGGTCTTGATAGCACGAGAGAACAACTTCTTGTCAATAACAACACCGCTCAATGATGGATTTGCCTTCAATGAAGAATCCTTCACATCACCAGCCTTATCACCAAAGATAGCGCGAAGCAACTTCTCTTCTGGTGAAGGATCACTTTCACCCTTAGGCGAGATCTTACCAATCATGATATCACCTGGTTCAATTCTTGCACCAACACGCACGATACCATTATCATCAAGATCCTTTGTAGCTTCCTCGCTGACATTAGGGATATCAGATGTGAATTCCTCTACACCACGCTTAGTTTCACGGACATCAAGAGAGTATTCGTCAACATGTACAGATGTCAATACGTCATCACGAACCATACGTTCAGAAATAACAACAGCATCCTCATAGTTGTAACCCTTCCAAGGAATATAAGCTACAAGCAAATTACGGCCCAAAGCCAACTCACCGTTTTCTGTCGCATAACCCTCAGTCAGGATATCACCCTTCTTTACACGCTGTCCCTTATTACAGATAGGACGCAAGTCGATGGTCATATTCTGGTTGGTACGACGGAACTTAGGAATACGATACTCCTTCAAAGCTGGTTCGAAGCTTACAAACTCATCGTCTTCTGTGCGATCGTAAAGGATACGGATAGTTGTAGCATCAACATATTCGATAACGCCCTCACCTTCTGCAGTAACCATAGTACGTGAATCCTCACAAACTTGCTTCTCAAGACCAGTACCAACTATTGGTGCATCATTATGAAGCAATGGTACAGCCTGACGCATCATGTTACATCCCATCAACGCACGGTGACCATCATCATGCTCCAAGAATGGAATCAAACCTGCGGATACAGAAGCAATCTGCTGTGGAGAAACATCCATCAACTCTACCTGGTCAGGAGTAACAACAGGATAATCAGCATCACGACGAGCTTTTACTTTCTCACGAACAAATTTGCCTTCATCATCCAATGGAGCATTACCCTGAGCGATTATCTTATCCTCTTCCTCTTCGGCTGTCAGATATTCAATACCTTCATCAGATATATCCACCTTACCATCAGCTACTTTACGATAAGGAGTTGAAATAAAGCCAAGTTCATTAATCTTAGCATACACACACAAAGAAGAAATCAAACCGATATTCGGACCTTCAGGAGTTTCAATCGGACACAAACGACCATAATGAGTATAGTGTACGTCACGAACCTCAAAACCAGCACGTTCACGTGACAGACCACCAGGTCCTAACGCTGACAAACGACGCTTGTGAGTGATTTCAGCCAATGGATTAGTTTGATCCATGAACTGCGACAAAGCATTTGTTCCAAAGAATGAATTGATAACAGAAGAAATAGTCTTCGCATTAATCAAATCAATCGGAGTAAACACTTCATTGTCACGCACATTCATACGCTCACGGATGGTACGAGACATACGTGCCAGACCAATCGCAAATTGATTGGACAACTGTTCTCCTACAGTACGTACACGACGGTTACTCAAGTGGTCAATATCATCAACATCCGCTTTAGAGTTAATCAGCTCAATCAGATACTTAATGATTTCAATAATATCTTGTTTTGTCAATACCTTCACATCCATGTCCGTAGTCAGTCCCAACTTTTTGTTGATTCTGTAACGTCCTACCTCGCCAAGGTCATATCTTTTTTCAGAGAAGAACAGGTTATTGATAACCTCACGAGCACTGGCATCATCAGCCGGATCTGCATTACGCAACTGACGGTAAATGTAAAGTACAGCCTCTTTTTCAGAGTTGCTCGGGTCTTTCTGAAGGGTATTAAATATAATAGAGTAGTCGGATGAATTCGCTTCTTCCTTGTGAACAAGGATATTCTGAACGCCTGAGTCTATAATTTCATCGATATGATCCTCTTCAATCACAGTTTCACGGTCGATAATAACCTCATTACGTTCAATAGAAACAACTTCACCTGTGTCTTCATCTACGAAATCTTCTGTCCATGTTTTTAAAACACGAGCAGCGAGTTTTCTTCCTACGACTTTCTTCAAGTTAGTCTTATTAACCTTAACGTCTTCAGCCAAATTGAAGATTTCGAGGATATCTTTATCATTTTCAAAACCTACAGCTCTTAACAGAGTAGTAACAGGCAATTTCTTTTTACGGTCGATATACGCATACATTACATTGTTAATATCTGTAGCGAATTCGATCCATGAACCTTTGAATGGAATAATACGGGCAGAGTACAATTTAGTACCGTTAGCATGCACGCTCTGACCAAAGAACACGCCCGGAGAACGGTGCAACTGAGAAACAACTACACGCTCAGCACCATTAATAACAAAAGTTCCTTTCGGAGTCATATACGGAATAGGACCCAGATAAACATCCTGAATAACCGTATCGAAATCTTCATGATCAGGATCAGTACAATACAACTTCAGTTTTGCTTTCAAAGGCACGCTGTATGTGAGCCCGCGCTCCAAACACTCGTCTATTGAATAGTGAGGCGGATCAATGTAATAGTCCAAGAATTCAAGGACAAAGTTATTACGAGTGTCAGCAATAGGGAAGTTTTCAGCGAACACCTTATACAGCCCGTCATTCTTACGCTTTTCGGGCGGGGTATCCAACTGTAAAAAGTCTTGGAATGACTTCAATTGCACTTCCAAGAAATCCGGATACTTCATCGGATTCTTGATGGAAGCAAAATTAACTCTTTGATTTTCAGTATTTGAAGACATTTGTTAATATTTTGTAGAACTTAATAATAATATAGACACAAAAAGGTTAAGAATCCTCTACCAGAGGATTCCTAACCGTATTACCTGATACTCAGGCTAATATTATTTAAGCTCAACTTCAGCTCCAGCTTCTTCCAAAGTTTTCTTCAGTGATTCAGCTTCGTCTTTAGCCAAGCCTTCTTTTACTGTGCTAGGAGCACCGTCTACCATGTCTTTAGCTTCTTTCAAGCCAAGACCACATGCTTCTTTAACGGCTTTAACAACCTGCAATTTTGCAGCACCAGCGCTCTTCAAAACTACATCAAAAGATGTTTTTTCTTCAGCAGCAGCTGCACCAGCAGCAGGACCAGCAGCAACAGCTACAGCTGCAGCAGCAGGTTCAATACCGTATTCTTCTTTAAGGATAGTTGCAAGTTCATTAACTTCTTTTACTGTCAAGTTAACTAATTGTTCTGCAAAAGCTTTCAAATCTGCCATTTTTGTATGATTTTAATTGTTTGTTACTAATTGATTATAAAATTGATTATTCGGCACGTTCGCCCAGAGTCTTAAGAACTCCATGAATGGTGTTACCACCTGATTGAAGAGCAGAAATAACATTTTTCGCCGGTGATTGCAGCAATGCAATAATATCAGCAATAACTTCATTCTTACTCTTAATGTTGCAAAGAGCATCCAGTTGATTAGCACCTACATAGAAACCTTCTTCAGCATAAGCTGCTTTCAATGCAGGAATTTCCTCTTTGTATTCTTTCAACAACTTTGCAGGAGCGTTAGCTACTTCGCTAAACATTACTGAAGTTGTACCTTTTAAAGAATCGAACAACGGAGAGAAATCAACACCTTCCATGCTCATCAGAGCTTTGTGAAGCAAAGAATTCTTCACAACAACCAGCTTAATACCTGCTTTGAAACATTTTCTTCTCAGTTCACTTGTCTTAGCTGCATCCATAGCAGTTGTGTCAACCAAATAGAAATGTCCGTATTGCTTAACGGTTTCAGCCAACTGACCAATAATAACGCCTTTATCTTCCTTTCTCATGATTCCTCCTTATTGTTAGTTTTCTTCTACAGTTTTGGGATCAATCTTGATACCCTTACTCATAGTACTTGAAAGATAAATACTCTTAATATAAGTACCCTTAGCAGCAGTAGGTTTCAGTTTTATCAATGTCGAAACAAATTCTTTCGCATTATCGCGAATCTGATCGGCAGTAAACGAAATCTTACCTATAGAGGCATGTACTATACCATTCTTATCGACTTTGAAATCGATTTTTCCTTGTTTTACTTCTTTTACAGCTTTAGCGACATCGGGAGTCACAGTTCCGCTCTTAGGATTAGGCATCAAACCACGAGGGCCTAATACACGTCCCAAAGCACCGATCTTACCCATGATAGCAGGCATCGTAATGATTACGTCGATATCGGTCCAACCGCCTTTGATCTTCTCGATATATTCGTCCAATCCTACGTAATCGGCTCCGGCTTCCTTTGCGGCAGCTTCGGCATCGGGAGTACAAAGTACCAACACACGCACTTGTTTACCCGTTCCATGAGGCAACGATACGACACCTCTTACCATTTGATTGGCTTTACGAGGATCAACGCCTAAGCGTACATCAATATCAAGCGATGCATCGAATTTGGTATAAGTAATATCTTTTACCAATTGAGATGCCTCGCCGAGTGAGTAGGCCTTCCCTGCTTCAATCTTTGCTAAAGCTAACTTTTGATTTTTTGTCAGTTTACCCATTACAATTGAAGTTTATTAGTTATTAACCGGGAACTCCCCTTTTACAGCGATACCCATACTTCTAGCTGTACCTGCAACCATTCTCATGGCAGCTTCCACAGTAAAACAGTTCAAGTCAACCATTTTGTCCTGAGCAATCGTACGAACTTGTTCCCAAGTAAGCTCGGCAACTTTCTTACGGTTAGGCTCAGCAGAACCACTCTTTACCTTAGCTACTTCAAGTAATTGAATAGCAACGGGAGGAGTCTTGATTACAAAATCGAAAGACTTATCTGCGTAGTAAGTAATGATAACAGGTAAAATTTTACCTGCTTTGTCTTGGGTTCTGGCATTGAATTGCTTGC
>OHTF01000903.1_pt1 | contig 10874 bp, 7 predicted proteins | sample 1578811 | NCBI WGS metagenome assembly OHTF01 (sample SAMEA3879571, study PRJEB24766) | human gut metagenome | biome: human-associated habitat; feature: feces | place: USA | collected 1985/1987
CCGTTTGACGGCAGCGGCAACTATAATAAAATCCTGCGCTTTGCCGAGCCGAAGCTGATTGAAACATTGAAAGGCTATATCGCCCATATCAACGAGCGCAACGAAAACGCCCGCTTAACGGGGATCTATAACAGAGCGGTCAGCGTGATGAACGAAGCAAACAGCGAAAATGAATACAAAGCCGCGGCGGAGATATTCAAAACGGTTCCCGGCTTCAAGGACGCGGATTCTCTTGTTGAAAAAAGTCTTGATAATGCGGAGACTTGCCGCAAAGACGCTCTTTACAATTCGGCTCGTTCTCAAATGAGCCAAAACACGATAAGCAGTTACGAATCGGCAATCAGAATGTTTGAAAGCATCTCCGGCTGGAAAGATGCCGACGAGCAGATTTACGCCTGCAAAAAGAAGATAGAAGAACTCAAGGCCAAAGAGGAAGCCGAACGACTGGAAGCAGAGCGTAAAGCGGAAGCCGAACGTTTGGAGCGCGAGCGCAAAGCGGAAGAACATCGCATTGCAGTCGAAAAAGCGAAAAAGAAAGCTAAAAAAGTTTTTATAGCGATAGCGTCTGTTGCGTGTGTTTGCGCGGTTTTCCTCATTTTGTTGAAAACAGTTATTATACCGCAATATAAACTTAATAAAGCAACGCAGCTAATTGACTCCGGCGATTATAAGGCGGCGTATATGCTCTTAGACGGTCTTTCATATAGAGACAGTGCCGAGAAGCTGAAGAGTGCAAAACAAGCGCAAATAAAGAATGCAAAGGTTGGAGATATTGTATATTTCGGCACTTACGAGCAGGATAACGATACTACCAACGACAAAGAGAATATTGAGTGGCTTGTTTTGGCAAAAGAAAACAACAGGGTTCTTGTTATCAGCGATAAGGCACTTGATTGTCGAGCTTATCAGGCTAATTCTGTTAGTTATGTTACATGGGAAAAATGTTCACTTCGCAAATGGCTGAACAACGATTTTTTTAGCACAGCATTTTCTGACGATGAAAAGGCAATGATTCCTACGGTAACGGTATCGGCAGATAAGAATCCTAAATACAATACTAATCCCGGAAATGCGACCAAGGACAAGGTATTTCTTCTGAGCATTGTCGAAGCAGAAAAATATTTCACTTCCGATGAAGCGAGAAAGTGTGTGCCTACCGAATATGCCATATCAAACGGAGCATCTACAAGTGACAGCTATACCAAAGGTGGCAAAGCCACCTGCTTGTGGTGGCTACGGTCGCCCGGCTTCGATCAGTTTATTGCCGCCTATGTCAACTATTTCGGCCCGGTCCTTAGGTACGGCCGCAGTGTCGGCAACGTCAGCAATTCTGTCCGCCCCGCGATGTGGATCACTATTGACGGCTAAGTCAGGCGCTTGTGTATACCTCTGCACATAAAACAGAAAAATCGAGTGCTCATAGGGAAAAGCCCTTGCGAGCACTCGATTCCGTTTTCTGTAAAAAACACCTTCGGCGAATGAAAAATGAAGCGCTTCGCCAATGAAGTGCGGCAAACCGCACGAAAAGCAAAGTGCGCGCACTGCATGACAACGAAGTTGCCGCCGAAAACGGGCAGTGCCGAACGCGCAGAACCTTGCGGTTATAAATCTTCCGCCGAATAAGGACGGCAGGCTTGTCGGCGGCGATATCGAGAACCTTATGAAGCTTTCTGAAAAGCTCGGGATAAGGCGCGAAACAGCGGATAAAAATTAACAGGCGCATTAAATATAACAAAGACGGGGCTGTCATATCGACAGTCCCGTTTCAGTCTGTCGAAAAAGTCTGTCATTGCACGGACTCAAGGCTCCCCTGTGTAAGGGGAGCTGTCACGGCTAAGCCGTGACTGAGGGGTTGTTGTAATGAAAGTTCAAAATACTCAGCATTTTGAAAAATTTTCCCTTATTCAGAACAATCCCTCCGGCGCTTCGCGCCACCTCCCTTTACACAAGGGAGGCATTGATTTTTGCGAAACCACCAAAAATAGGTTTATCGACACACTCAGACGGGACTGCCATATAGACAGTCTCGTTTGAAAATTTATCAATAATCCGTAACTCTGATTGTCGAAATAATCTCTGCGCCGAGCAGGGTTTCGAGCTTCGTGCGAAGCTCGCGCTCCGAGGCTGCGGGAGTTACAAAGGCGAACTCGTCCTCCGGCGCACCGGCGCGCTTTAAGAGCTTTATTTCGCCGAAGGTTTTCTCCGCCGAGGAGATGACCTGCTGCTTTTGCTGAGCGCGTCCTCTGACGTAGAGCGCAGTGGGCATATCGAGGTAGTCGGCTACATAGCCCTCCTCGCTGTCCGCCCAGCCGAAGAATTTCTGCTTGTTCTCATGGCGTGCGCAGTCAATGACATCGCCGACGACCGCGCTCGCGGTGGGCAGCTTGCCCGCGCCTCTGCCGTAGAATACGACGTCGCCTATCGCGTCGCCGCGCACGAGAATAGCGTTGAAAACATCATCGACGCTTGCGAGCTGGCTGTGATGATTGACAAATGCGGGGCTGACTATCGCATAGATGTGCTTGCCGTCCTCGCTCTTGCGCGCCCTGCCGAGCAGCTTTATGACTCCGCCCCAATCCTTGGCGTAGTCAACGTCCTCAAGGGTTATCTCGGTTATGCCCTCGGTATGCACCTGCTCGGGATAGACGTGCTTGCCGAAGCAGAGCGAGGCGAGTATGCAGACCTTGCGGCACGCGTCAAAGCCGAGAATATCGGCGGAGGGGTCGCGCTCGGCGTAGCCGTTATCCTGCGCGAGCTTGAGCGCATCCTCAAACGCCATATTGTCGTTTATCATCTTGGTGAGAATGAAGTTTGTCGTGCCGTTTAATATGCCGGCAAATTCGTCTATCTCATTTGCGGCGAGGCACTGGCTTATCGGTCTGATTATCGGAATACCGCCGCCGACCGACGCCTCAAACAGGAAGTTCACGTTGTGCTGCGCGGCATATTTCAGCAGCTCGCAGCCCTTGGCGGCGACAAGCTCTTTATTCGAGGTGACGACGCTCTTGCCCGCCTTGAGGCAGGCGGAGACAAACTCGTATGCCGGATGAAGCCCGCCCATTGTCTCGACGACGACCTTAACCTCGGGGTCGTTGAGGATGATGTTGAAATCTTTTATAAAGAGCTTCTCGTTGGGGTCCCCGGGGAAATCCTTGAGGTCGAGGATGTATTTTATCTCGAGCTCGGACTGAGTGCTCTTTCTTACTATACTGTCGTGATTTTTGTTGATGACCTCGGCAACGCCGCTTCCGACAACGCCGTAGCCCATTATAGCTATATACATGGCAACTTTCTCCCCACTGTTATTTTTTTACTATTTTATCACAAAGGAGAGCGGCGATAAAGTCTCAAAAGAAAACTTTTTTACTTTTTTGTGAAGTATTTTTCAAACTCATTGAGTTTTAAGGCAAAATAGTATAATATATATGATGTATTATGCCGCCTTGAAACCGTAAACAGAAATAAAGGCCGTTGAAAGAAGAGGTGCAGAAAATGTCTCCGGAAACTGTTGAAAGAAGAAGAGCCGTGCTGATAAACGTCGCGTATATCGCGCTCGTGCTCGGTGCGTTTTATCTGTTTATGAAATATGCGTTCTGGACTGTCGCGCCGTTCATATTCGCTTTTGTCCTCGCAGTCGCGCTGCAGCGCCCGACAAACTTTCTCTCGAAAAAGACGCATATCAAAAAAGGAATAGTCTCCGTTATTGCGGTTCTGCTGATAATCGCGCTGCTGGCAACCTTGATCGCCCTGACGGGTGCAAGGGTCGTGACAGAGGCAAAGGGCCTCGCTTCGACTCTCGGCGAATGGCTCAAGAAGCTTCCGGACTATGTAAAGGGCTGGGAGGAGTCACTCTACCGCCTCGCCGAGCGTCTGCCCGGAGGACTCAAGAGCTCCGCGGAGGAAGCGATAAAATCGCTGTCCGACAAGCTCCTGCTCTCATCGGAGGAGCGGGCGGCTCTGCGCACGCAGAACGGCGAGAGCAGCGCGGGTATAAATCTCCTGTCACTTCTCAAGCCCTCGCTCAGCGGCGTTTGGTCAACCGCAAAGCAGATACCGAGCATCTTGGTCGGTATGCTCCTGTTTATTATCGCGGCCTGCTTTATGACCGCCGGATATGACGGCATAGTCGGCTTTATCAAGAATCAGCTGACCCCGCAGAAGCGCAGAACGCTCTCAAAGACAAAGAAGATAGTGGTCTCCTCCATGGGCAAGCTCGTCAAGTCCTATGCGCTTATAATGCTCGTCACCTTTTTCGAAATGCTGATAGGTCTGGGCGTGCTCAAAATTATAGGCGTCTACAAGAGCGGATATATATTTATTATCGCAATAATCACCGCAATAGTCGATATCCTGCCCGTGCTCGGCACGGGAACGGTCGTTATACCGTGGGCGGTGTTCTCGCTGATAAATAAGAGCTACGGTCTCGGTATCGGACTGCTCGTCATATATGCCTGCATAACCGTCATACGTCAGATAATCGAGCCGAAGATAGTCGCAAACAACCTCGGCATCCCGGCGATAGTCAGCATAATGGGTATGTATATCGGCGTTCAGCTGTTCGGCTTTATCGGAATATTTATTATGCCTATAATGATAACCGTGCTCAAGGTTCTCAACGACGACGGAGTTATACACATCTGGCGCAGCTCGAAAAAGGCAGCGGCGCAGGACGCTCCGGCTCCGACGGCGGACGGCTCCGAGGGCGAAAAAGAGCCCGAAGAAGAATCAAAAGAAGAGAGCGAACCCGAGAAGTAAATTGTTGACATTTGGTCTGCTTGTGTTATAATTGAACTGTAGTACAAAATTGTTCACCGGCACAATTTAAATCTTTTTCCCGAAAGGACGGTTTTCATGGATATTTTACAGGCAAAAAAAGAAGTTATCGCAGCGGGTCTGCGCCTTGTCGAGAACGGTCTTATCGCAAGAACCTGGGGCAACGTCAGCTGCCGCGTTGACGAAAACAGCTTCGTCATCACCCCGAGCGGAAAGCCCTACGACGGACTGACCCCCGACGACATTGTTGAGGTAAAAATCGACACTCTGAGCTACGAGGGCAGCGTCAAGCCCTCCTCCGAAAAGGGCGTTCACGCCGAGGTCTACAAGGCCCATCCCGACGCGGGCTTCGTCATTCACACCCATCAGAAGTTTGCGTCCATAATCAGCGCAACAACGCAGGGAATCCCCTCGCTGACCGAGAAGGGACGCAAGGTTATAGGCGACAGAGTCATGCTCGGCTCTTACGGTCTGCCCGGCACGAAGAAGCTCAAAAAGGGCGTCGCCGCCGCAGTCGCCGCCGATATGGACAGCAAGGCAGTTATCATGGCGCACCACGGAGCCGTCTGCTACGGCAAGGACAGCGAGGAGGCGTTCAACGTCGCCGCCACGCTCGAGCGCGAGAGCGCGCTTTATGTTCTCGACCTTTTCGACAGAAAGTTCGGAGAAAAAATTGCCGACTTGAGCGAAATGTGTGTTTCCTGGGCACAAAAACACGGAAAAACTATTGTCAAGCATGACGAAACCTGTTATAATAACTCATATAGAGACACAAGCGGAAAGATAGTATTCTATGCTCCCGGCGATAAGGAGCACACCGTCACCGTAGACCCCGTGACCTCGGCGGTCAGCGGCGAGGGAGAGATTCCGACGGCAGACCTCCATCGCGCCATATATGCTTCGCGCGAGGATATCAATGCTATTCTCTATTCTCAGGCTCCCGAGGTGCTCGCAGTCGCCGCCATGGGCAAGACCGTCAGGCCGCAGCTTGACGACAGCGCCCAGATAATCGGCACGAGCCTCAAATGCGCCAAGAACTCCCCCAAGAAGGTAGTCAGAGCGCTCAAGGGTCGCCACTGCGTTCTCGTCAAGGACGGCGGCGCGCTCTGCTGCGGCTCGAACGAGAGCAACGCGGGTGCGGTCGAGATGATCGCAGAAAAGAGCTGCCTTACCTACATAGGCTCCGGCCTCTTCGGTAAGTGCAAGCCGATAAATCCCATCGAGTGCCTGCTCATGAGAGTTATCTATCTCAAGAAATACTCGAAGCAGGCCGAATAAATCAGACACCTACCATCTTCTTGCCCCCGTTTTATACAAAGAAAATCCCGACCTTAACCGGTCGGGATTTTCTTTTGGTCGGTGTGCAAAATTTTTAACAGATAACCAATACAAACCGATTCTCAATCGTTTCTATAATGTAGGGAGGTGAAGATATGCCCAAAAACAGCATCAATTATTTAATTGTAAAAACAGCTCACGGAGATAATGCGGCTTTTGAGGAGCTTTACAAAGAGATGAGAAAGCCTGTGTATTATTATGCATTGCATTTCTGCGGAAATCCTTCGATTGCCGAAGATGTTATGCAGGATACTTTTATCACGATCTGGAGCAAAAGCAGTTCGTTTATTCCGCAGGGAGACGGCCGTTCGTGGATCTTGTCTATCGCCAAGAATAAAACTTTAGATATCTTAAAGAAAAGTAATCGAACCTGTTCGTTAGATTATATCGGCGATGTCGGCGGAGAGGACAGCAAGTTGAACCTCTTTGAGAATAAAACAGTATTAGATGACCTGCTGCGGACATTGGATAACAAGGAACTGGACATTGTTGTTTTAAGACATATTGTCGGGCTGACCCTCACCGAAATCGCAAAAGAAAAGGACATGAAAAAGGGAACGGTTTTTTGGATGTATAACCGTGCTGTCAAAAAACTGCGTCTCGAATCGGAAAGGATGGGTCTGTTATGAAAAAAAACATATATAAGCTTTTAGACGAAGCCGCAGAACAGTATGTGCCGGATAATTTTGATTCTATTATGGATGAAATCGAAAAAATGCCGACCGCTGAAACCCCTGACGTGTATTCGTTTACAGAAAAACGCTCGGCAGCCAAGCATTGGAAATATGCTGTTGCGGCAGCTTGTCTTTGCGCCGTGATTGCCGCGGGAGCAATCATAACCGTCAAAACTCAATATCATACTTTATTCCCCGGAGGGGCGGAGGACTCCGAAAGGAATTCATATAATAATTCAGCTTTGACAGGCGAAATCCTTTGGAATAAGGGGACAATATTAGGCGATATCCGTCTGGCGGGAGAATTTCGTGCCGTATCAGAAAAAGAGTGGAAATCTGTTTTTTTCGTAAACTTTCCAACGGAAGGCGAAACCGAATATTTTTTTGTTTATAAAATTGACAAGGAGCAGGGAATAACGGACACGGTAATGCTCGGGTATGCTTCTGTGGAGGGAGACAACGGCAGCAGTTACTCTGTATATGTGTCCGAAGGAGGTTTAAAGTTATCTTCGGTTTTTGTAGACACCTCGTCGCTCAAAAAGTCAAAAATAGAGAATAAAAGTGTTTTTTTCGGAACCGAAAACGGCAGCTGTCAATGGGCGGCGTTTGACAAGAGCGGTTACGGCATTATTGTCAAGATGTACGGGTTCACGGAGAAACAGGCAGTTGAGTTGGCGGATAAATTTATAAAGTAAGTTTTTATTAGAGTTAAATCAAAAAAGCAATAACCACCGTCCGCGACGGTGGTTATTGCTTTAGCTGCCGATATATTTTTCTACAAATTCCCCGACCGTGCTCCAATACATTTCCGGTTCAACCGAGGACGAGAGCGCGTGACCCGCTCCCTCGACGGTCAGGCTTTCCTTTTCGCACGCCGCCGCCGAGAACAGCTCTCCGAGCATTTTATAGGGCACCAGCTCATCCGCCGTGCCGTGGATGAACAGGGTAGGAATATCGCTCTTTTTGACCTGCTCGAGCGCGCTCGCCTGCTTGAAATCATAGCCGTCGCGGAGCTTCGAGAGGGCTGAGGCGGCGTTGAGCACCGGGAACCACGGGATATGCATCATTTCGGCCTCCCAGATGAACTCATCCCACTCCGAGGTGTAGCCGCAGTCCGCGATAACGGCCTTGACGTTTTCGGGCAGCGTCTCGCCCGATGCCATGAGCACCGTCGCCGCGCCCATGGACACGCCGTGCAGGATTATCCTCGCGTCGGGATCCCACGAGAGAATGAGCTTTATCCACTCGATAACGTCCATACGCTCCGGCCAGCCCATGCCGATTTTAGTCCCCTCGCTTTCGCCGTGGGCGCGCGCATCGACCGCAAGAACATTGAAGCCGAGGGAGTGAAACTTATGGACAAAGCCCGCCATATGCCTGGCCTTGCTCGTATATCCGTGGCAGACGAGAACATAATCCGAGCCGGGGTTTTCGAACTTTCTTCCGTGCAGCCGCAGAGCGTCGGACATAATAAATACGTCCTCGCCGTGCTCGTCGTACCATTCCCGGATTTCCGGCGTGCCCGTGAGTCCGCTGTATTTTGCGCTCGAATCCTCGCCGTCGGACTTGCTTGCCATCTTCTGAATGAGGTTGTTGAGCTTGCTCATATGTATGGGCGATTTCGTGTTTATCGAGAAATTATAGAATATCTCCGCCGAAGCCGCGGTCAGAGCGGTCAGCCCGCCGAGAGTTCCGAGGACGACGCCCGCTGTTTTTCTGCTGTTCATAAACTTCCTCCTGCTTTTTTCAAGATTATAGCATAACCGCAAATGCCGTTCAAGCTTTTTATATAAAGACTGTGTGTATAAAAAACAAAGGTCATAATCCGCGTTTTAATCCGTGAACTATGACCTTTTTTAAAAGCTTTTTGCCGCTTACACCATGTTTTCCAGCGCATTCATAAACTTCGGGTTGCTGGGGATGAACATATAGTTGAGGAACAGAACCTCGTCTATCGAATTGGTCTTGACGAAATCCGCGAGCTTAACGGTCAGCATACGCGGGTCGAGGACATAGACCGTCTTGTAGTTTGCGCAGAGCCACGGGACAAAGGCGTTGGCGTAGCTCTCCTTTATGACAACAATGCTCCTGTCGCTCTGAGCGTCGGTCGTTATCTTGATAACGCCGTGGTCGCCGCCTATAAAGGCTAAGTATTTGTTGGAGGATGTCGTCTCGGTGTTTATGACCTGAATGCCGTAGCCGTCGCTCATGGCGGCGTCGGTATCGGAGGCTGTGGCCGTTGTGTTGACGGGCGGAAGGAAATATTCCACATAGTCCGGGTCATTTGCGAGCACGGGACTCTTTGTGTAGTTATAAAAGAGTCCGAGGAACGGCGAGAGCTTGCCGCTCTGCAGGGTGTCCTTGTCAACGGGCTTGAAGTCCGCAACATTCGCAAAGGCTCTGTAGGCGTAGTATGCGCCGCGGGTCGTCCAGTGGTGATCGCTTCTGAAATAGAGATATTCGTCTGTGTGCGCCGCAATTTCGGCGTAGACATTGACGGGCGTTATATCCTTGAGCTGCTCGTAGATATAGCACATACCCTCGTACTGCGACTTCGATACGCCGGTGTTGTATTTGCTCGGCGCATAAAATTCTATAGCGGTCGGTGCCATGAGGCAGTAGGCCTTGGTGTTCGGCATCTCCGCCTTGAGGCGGTTGAGCGCGTCGGCGTAGGACTTCATGTTTTTATATGAGTTGCCGTAGGGCTCCATTTCGCGGTTGCCGATTTCGATTATAGACGAGCCGCTGTAGGTCTTTATCTTCACATCGTCGGAGACGGAGACCGCGTTTTTCGGCTTGACGAGACTGCCGTCCTCGTTGGTCGGAGGCTCTGTGCTTTTCTCCTCGGTCGTCTGCTCCTCGGCGGGCGCGGTCGAGTCGCTCTGCGTGTCTTTGACTGCGCATCCCGCAAATGACAACAGCATGGCCGCCGCCAAAACGGCTGCAAAAAATCTTCTCATTTTTATTGAATACCTCCCGATTGCTTCGTTGTATATATAATAGCACACTTTTTATAAAAAATGTGCGAATTTTGATTTTTAATTTCGTCGGGCGGAAAAAATCCCGGCACAGGGCCGGGAGAATTTTCGGAACATCTTAAAGCTACTCCGTCTCGGGTGTGACTATGCTCTTGTTCTTTTGATATTCGTATGTTGTTTTGCTGCCGTCCGTGCCCGTGACCGCTATCTTGGCGGTCTCATATTCGTATGAATACGAGATAACCTCAGTGCTTCCCGCCTCGCCGTCCTGGAACCGGGTCTCCTTTATTTCGACGGGATTTCCGTAGGCGTCGTTTTTGTACTCCTTTTCGGTCTCGGCGCCGAAGGAATCCCTGACTGTCAGCCTTATCAGCGCGCCGCGCTCGTCATATTCGTATTCGGTGATGATTTTAGACGTGTTGAAGGGATTTTTGACTGTATATGTCTGGCGCACTATATCGCCGTCGGAGTTATATTTATAGGTAAACGTCTCGGTATAGCTTTCGGACGCGGCTTCTGAGGAATTTCTCTCGCTCTTGACGAGCCTTCCCTTGCCGTCGTAAGAAAAGACGGTGCTCCCGTAAAAATCGCTTTTTTCTGCGAGTCTGCCGTGCTTGTCATACGAAAAATTCAGTGTTGCGGTCACTTCGCCGGAGGGCTCCGCCGAGGTGATTTTTGTTATTCTCTTCTCCGAGTCGTACTCGTAGCGGTAGGTGCCTTGGGAATGTCCCGAGCGGCTGATTTCCTTCACCGTGCCGTCGCTGTTGTAGGTGTAGCCGTATGACCTCTTTTCGGCGGAAAAGTTCCCCGCGGAAATCAGGACATAGGTGATATATGAAACGAGGTCGCCGCGCGAGTTATATTCCTTTGTCCAGCTCGCGGTATAAGTCGTGTCTTTCTGATAACCGCTCGATGTTTGATTCCAGTGATACCACCCGTCGAGGTCGGTGCCGAGAAAATACCCGGAGTTTTTTATGTCGGCATTAACATCCGCGCCCGGGGCGGTGCTTTCGCTGCTATCTTCGGATACTGTCTCATCGTTTTTTCCCGTTGTGTCGGTTTGGTCTTTGTCGTGTTTCTTGCAGCCGGCAAAGGCTGAAAGCGCGAGGAC
>OHTF01000908.1_pt1 | contig 10829 bp, 10 predicted proteins | sample 1578811 | NCBI WGS metagenome assembly OHTF01 (sample SAMEA3879571, study PRJEB24766) | human gut metagenome | biome: human-associated habitat; feature: feces | place: USA | collected 1985/1987
TTAATTAAACCACACTTCACCAGTTCTTACAAGGACTTGGCACTTTTATCTTTTTCGGAGAGGATATATTCCATTACTGGCCACGGATTCGTTTACCAGTTGAATTCCGAATCGTACCTCACGGCTTTAGCCGCAGCAGCACAGAAATCGTTATCCACACACCACTGCATCAGGGTGTCATCTTCCAAGGTCAGATATCCGTGGGCGAAGCCTCTCGGAATGTACATCTGTTTCTGGTTTTCAAAGGACAGAATCTCTCCATACGCATGACCGTAGTTTTCTCCGGGTCTCAAATCCACAGCCACATTAAATATGCTCCCGTGCAGACAAGATACCAGCTTTGCCTGCACGTATTCACCCTCTTGGAAGTGTAGTCCACGCAGCGTTCCAGCTTTTTTGCTGAATCCTTGGTTGATTTGAAGCACATGGAATCCCTCTGCTGACACAGACATCCATCCCCGGAAGTCTTCAAAACGCCGTGTTTCAATTATTATTGGCTTTCTGTACTCCCTTGGACTGATACCTTCCACCTTGCGGAACATCCGGCTAAAGTAGTTTGCATCCGCCATTCCTACTGCCGCACCGATTTCATCCACAGTCATGTCCGTAAATCGGAGCAGCTGCTTGGCTCTGGTGATCCGCTTTGAGATCAGATAGTTGTTGACCGTCGTTCCATATGTTTCTCTAAAGATTTTGGACAAGTAGAACTTATTGATAAAGAAGTGTTCAGACAGATCATCCAGTGCGATTTTTTCCGTGTAATGCTCGTCCAGATACTCCTTCACGGCTGCTAATTCCAGCCGCTTTCGGCTCACCGTCATGCTCTCTGGATGCCATGACTGTTCCATCAGGAGAGTTAACAGAGTACCCAACTTCTCATTGATCCGCACGTCTCGTATGTAATCGGAAGATAATGCCAAATCGTAGATATCCGTCAGAAGTGAACGGTTCAATATCCGCCGGGTGGAACACAGGTCGGCCGCCTCGCTCTTTGTACTTTTCATATACAGCTGGAAGAGATGGTGCATAGAAGTGGCACCACTGGAGCGACCAAAGGTCATCCGAGGTGGAATGGCTATAGGCTTTTCGGCAGTCAATGAACACACAGTCTCCTGCTCCCAGTTCATAATCCACACCTTCGTATTTCAGACTGCCTTTTCCAGATAGAACCACAAAACACAAAAAGGACACCAGGTCGGTTCGGGTCGAGGTATAGCCGAATAAGAGTGTGTTTTCATAAATACCGCTTTTTGCGCCTTGCGGAAGAGTCTCAAATTCTTCGATTTCGCAAACATAACAGCATTTGTACCCCTCCGAGAATTTTCCAATAAAATCCGCCATGGACATCATTCCCTGAAGAAGTTTGACATAACCTTGATTCGATGGCTGAGAGGAGTTCTTGCTCAATCGAATGTTGAAATCGACATACTGGTCAAACCCACTGCCTTTCGTCTGCACATTGGCACGGTTTTCAATACTCTGAAGACCACACTGATAGCTATACATACATCACAGTGAGGGATTTTTTATTTCCATTGCAACCTATATGGAACGAATCGCACTTACGTCATAGCTTCCATCATGAGCCTGATTCCGACTTTCATGCCTTCCTCAAAAGCAGTCTTCTCCCATGCACAGCACACACTGCCTTGCTGGTCCATGATTTTTTCCCAAAGCGGAATGTCTATTCCGTAGTCCTCAACCATCTCATCCATCCTCGGCAAGCCTCGAAGCCATGTTTCCAGTTCCTTTTCTTTTTCCTTTGCGGCTTTCCCGGCCACTGTATTCTCCGGCGCAATGCTGTTATTTTCTGTGTAATGCTCATACACCAGATCCAGCAAGTTCTCCACTGGCGGATAATACTTCGGTTTCGTTTTCTCTAAGTATTCCTCTAGCATCTCTTTCAGTTTTTCTATAATGCTACCTACCTTCCTAACCGTGAGCAATACATTCTGCCCCTTGGTTAGGATGGATATTACCTCACAGTTCTATACATAGCAACTGAATTTTTCATTGCTTACCAGTATTTTGCTTCGGGTGCTTCATCTTCTCCTTCACTTCGTCTGGCACATCGATCAGCCCGAACCGGTAGAACATTCCGAATATGTAAGTTACGCCCCGGATATCGCCCAGAGCTTTCGGGCGATCTACCACTTCTCCTTTTATATTCCCCAGTGCAAGCAATACCGAACTCCACGTCAGGCTCTTACTGCTTTCTCGACGATCGATCCACAGCTCCTTGGTCAGTTCCCCATTCCGCCCGGTCTTGATCTTATAGGAAAACGGCAATCCAGATATCGTCTTGAACCGGTATCCTTGAAAAACAACGACGCACTTCCAGAGATGCTGTTCATCATGACTGCTCTGCAACGCTTCAACTGCTTTCTTCCTCTGTCGCATTCGTCGAAGCCCCTCTGCCACAACGCTGATCTGCTCCCTCTCGCAGTTTTCTCTGAAATACACGCCTTTCTTATAAGGTAAGTAAGAAGTCACTGATGCTTTTGACAAATTCAGTTCCGCTGCCACCACTTCCAATGCTTCTTTATAAGGCATCCCCTGTTTTTCCTCAAAAGCAGAATTCACCGCATCCGCAATTTCTGATTCATAAACACCGGCCGTGATCAATAGCTTTCGCACCTTGATGGGATTGAGAGATAATGTGTCTGCGATTGTCTGAAGGGAGTTATCTTCTTCGTAGAGGACCACGGCGGCCTGTATCTGCTCCTGCAGGATAGCTGCCGCATTATAGTCCGGCTTCAACGGTTTCCGGCCAGCACCGGGTTTTCTTGGTTTATATGGTCTTTTATCTCCCACCGAACACCTCACTCTTTTATATTTTTACGCTAATATACCATATTTAGAAAATAGCCCTTCAAAAAAAGCACGCACTTTTCTTTTTCCAATAGCAGGATCATATAATTCTTTTGCCCCAAATCTATAGACGTCATAACCAGCCAAACTCATTTCCCGTTGTGCAGCCATCATATCAGCATATTTATCAACTGATGCATAATGTTTCTTATTTCCCGCAACATAATCCGCATAGTGTTGCACCCCATCAATCTCAATAACTACTCTTTGTGATTCAGAAAAAAGCATAAGGAAATCCATGCGCTGATGTTCAAAAATCTTTTTAATTCTATCTTTTTGCAACTTTGGATCGTAGTACAGCCACACCTGTGGAAATAATGCCGGTAGTTTTCCATCTTTCTCTGCTGCCAGTTCTAAATATGTATTAAAAAACAACTGTTCCATTGGAGAATCCCCTAATGAATTTCCCATAAACGTCACCATATCTGTTCCTGTATCCAGCATATATAGTCCATTATCATACCAGTCTTGAAGTTCTTTCCATGTGATTCCGTGTTCCCCAATTGGTTCATCATATACAAGACATTTATCCGCATTATTTACAATAGTCACATCGTTATTAAGCGCATCTGACAAAACAATTTCCGGTTTATATTTAGATGCAAAAATAATGTTTTTCAACTGCCCATTTACTCCTGGATTCAAAGGAACCACGCTATATATTGGCATATTGGCAACCGTGCTTGTTTGTTTAAGTTCAAGTCCATCTGATGTCAAATATTTATTAATTGCTTCAACACAGACATCATTACTAAAAGGATTTTTTTCGAGTTCATCGTTAATTTGAAATCTCCTAATTGATGGATGTACATACTGTGCCAAAAAGTATTTAAAATCTTCATCATCAATTTTCAAAAAATCAAGATATGAATAAAAGAGTTCTTCAAACCCCCAATCGTTATTTCGATCCATGTGTTGCCGAATATCATCTATAGCCGTCGTCATTCCAAACCTGTAATCCGTCGTAGGCAGGTTATTGGCTTTAGGATATACTTTTCGCACAAACTCAGCAACTCCCATCTGTCCCGTGACACAGCCAATCATCAACAACTCATCTATTATCATCTGTCTTGTCGATTCCTGAATGTTCATAAATGTTCTCCTTGTGTAATTTAGTTTTCTTTTACAAGTATATCAGAAAGATATATTGCCTTTCTATCCTTTTCTGAAACAATGTATTCCCCGGCAGGCCACGGCTCACCTTCCCAGACAAAATCTGAATCATACCGCACAGCCTTGGCAGCTTCACCGCAGAAATCATTATCCACACACCACTGCATCAGGGTGTCATCTTCCAACGTCAGATACCCATGAGCAAAGCCTCGTGGTATATACATCTGCTTCCGGTTTTCAAACGACAACACCGCACTGTATGCGTGACCGAAGGTTTCTCCTGGGCGCAGATCCACAGCCACATTGAAAATCGAACCATGCAGGCAGGACACCAGCTTCGCCTGTGCGTGTTCCCCTTCCTGAAAATGCAGACCACGCAGCGTGAACGCTTTCTTACTGTATCCCTGGTTGATCTGACAGATTTTGAAGTCCACCGACTTGTCGTATGGCACAGCTAAGTAACCACGAAAATCTTCAAATGCCGGGACCTTGAGTATTATTGGCTTTGTCTGTTTTGTATCCATTGTTGTACCTCTTTCTTTATTTTCGTTTCAAACTATATGTTTTTAAGGAAAACACAGGGTGTTCTTCCCTGTGTCACCACTGTTTTCGATATTCTCTTGGACTGCTGCCTTCCACCTTACGGAACATACGACTAAAATAGTTTGCATCTCCCATGCCGACCGCAGCACCAACTTCATCCACAGTCATATCTGTGAAGCGAAGCAACTGCTTGGCTCTGGTGATCCGCTTTGAGATCAGATAGTTGTTGACCGTTGTTCCGTAAGTCTCCTTGAAGATTTTGGATAAGTAGAACTTATTGATAAAGAACTTTTCTGCCAAATCATCCAATGTAAGCTTCTCCGTATAATGCTCATCCAAATACTCCTTCACGGCTGCCAGTTCCATCCTCTTCCGGCTCACCGTTACGCTCTCCGGATGCCAGGACTGCTCCATCAATAAGGTGAGCAAAGTTCCCAGTTTCTCATTGATCCGCATATCTCGTATGTAATCAGCCGAAGAAGCTAGGTCATAAAGGTCTGTCAGGATTGATGTAAAAGAAGCTAGGTCATCTGGGTGGAACACTGGCCGACCGCCACGCTCTTTGTACTTCTCATACACAGCTGGAAGAGACGGTGCATAGAAGTGACACCACTGGAGCGACCAGAGATTATCGGAAGTAGAATGGCTGTACGCTTTCCGACAGTCAATGAACACACAGTCTCCCTCGCTCAGCTGATATGTTTGCTCCTCATAGGAAAGTTCTCCCTTGCCAAACAGAACAATAAAGCAAAGGAACGACACCAGATCCGATCTCTGGGACGTATGCGGATGAATGGCCTGCAAAGAGCCGACCTCCTGCAGATGGAGCAAGGACGTTCTGGCAAAGGTTGATGGGGTGTAAATGATTCGGGAGGAACTTACGGAAGAAGATTGTGGATTGAATAATTCTTTGTCCATAAGTTGCTCCCCTTTCCTACTACGCCTTACTTTTCTCCTATTTTCAAATTTGTAAACGTTTAATTTACGTAATATGGTTCTTTATAAATTCATACACCGCATTTTCGTATCTTAACGGATCTATTTTATAACAATCTGTATGTCCAGCACCTCGTATAATGAGCATTTGCTTTTCGCTTTTACAACTATTGTTAAGTCTATATGCCATTGCTACCGGTGCTTGCGTATCTTTATCGCCATGAATAATTAAAACTGGAATTTTCGTGTTCATCAGTGCTTTACACGCATCAACACCTCTCAAATTACATCTCCCCCATATTCTTGCCCCAACATTAACGAGTTCTGAGAATATTCTCACCAAAAATTTGCTTTGCAGCTTATCTCTACTATTGATTTCTATCATTTCTAACGGCGAGGTATATCCACCTTCATCGATGATGCCACGCACACATTCCATACCTTCTAAATTACTACTCAACATAGCTATGGCTCCACCCATAGAAATTCCTACTAGAAATATCAAAGATTCAGTTCCAAATCTCTTTCTTGCCCAACTCACCCAATCACGACAATCATATTTCTCTAACGCACCAAATGTAGAATATTCTCCCCCACTCTCACCATGTGCTCTTAAAGTAGCTAAAAGCAAATTCCAATTATGTTTCTCAGTAATCCTGTAAATTGGTTTTCCATTTACAAATCCAGTGCTCCAAAGCCCGTGAAAGAAAATCACAATCGGTGCATTTTTCTTTCTTTCATAAAAATAGCCTACTAATCTCACTCCATCTGATGCCGTAATTACTATTTTTTCATTTTTTGTAGACAAACTATTCTGTTCATCATCTGCCGTTTCTAAATTTGCCGGATGCGAAGCCCTCCGCTTACAGGCTTTCTGAAAAGCATATCTACTCCCTACAAAAAAAAAATTACCCCTGCAAAAATTATTACAGAATATATTATAATTACTCTACTCATCTCGCCTGTCTTCCTCCGAGAAAAGTTTGCTTAACAAAAAGTTGAATACAATTTCTTTTTTTGTTAACTCAAACAGCTATCGCCTGTCTCAAGCTTCTATTACTCTTGGCAACAATTTTTTATCTTCAATTCTAATAATCGCATCTTCGCCACAGCTTCCGCTGTGTTGCCTGCTGCTCACCTCGTAGCGGTGTGCATTTTTCGAGCAGCTACCGTGTGAGAAATCACACGGCCTTGTTTCCTATTGTCTTATCCCTTTACTCCCAGCTAAAGCACATTCCTTTGAAGCCATCGGCCTGCTCTTTACTGGTAAACACTACCTTAATTTCGTTCTTCACGGTGCAGTCATCGCTGACTACTAGGATATGTCTCTGAGAGAAGTCATAATCAAATGTTACCGTTGGGGATTCAAACAGTTCTCCATCTACATAGATATCTGCTTTGTTATCTCCGGATTCGTAGGTATAGTCGATACCCAGTATGCCAGACGCACTTGTGCTGATGGTAAAGGTAGTATCATCTACCTGCTCAAAATCCGAACTTGCATCGTACCAGACAAAGTTGTCGAACTTATGCACATCAGCATTGATCACATCAGTGTCTTTCATCTTTCCGGTGGAAGCAGCTACATTATCGTCAATAACTGCCTTGACAGTTTCAAAGTAGATTTCCTGTCCGGCATCGTTCGGATGAACACCATCACTGGACAAGTCATCATAAGCTTTGCCAGAATTGTTAAAGGCATCGATTGTATCTGCCACTGGAATTCCATAATGCTCACAGATGTTCTGAATAGTAGTTATTTTCTCCGTATACTCACGCTGAGAGGATTCCAGAATAGAGATGATAGAGCAATCTGGGTACTTAGTTCTGATAGTTCGGATGATAGATTCGTAGTTCGTGGAGAAGCCATCTGTTCTATCATTCTGACCATAACAGATAATTGCCAGATCATAATCTACATCATCATTTAAAGCCATTGTCCGAACATAACCGGCGTAAGAGGTATTTCCACCCATAGATACATTGGTTACCGAAACTTTGCCTTTATTTACGTTCTGGAGATATGTCTGCAGCTGTTTAAACCACTGTTGTCCATTTGTCTCTGTACCTGCGCCCTCACCAATGGAGTCACCTACGATCAGCACATTCACATCAAATCCATCTGCCAACTTCTGATAAAAGCTATCTTCTGCTTCCTGCTGTTTCAAGGCGGTCTGTTTATCTTGTTCCTCTTGATATAGTTTTTTATTAAGTGCTTGAAGTTCTGCTGACCGCTTATCGTCTTCCACCTTACTCATCCACAAAAGGACACCTAGCAGTGCTGCTAATATAACAATTACTATTCCGTATATCAGATTTTTCCGGGAGTTACTGCGGTACCCCCCCCGTTTTCTACGACTCATGTTCCAAACTCTCCCTCAAAATTTATTTACCAAATGCAAACATAAAATGTCTTTCACAGATTTTTCCTACTGCTAAAACAATTAGTCCTGCTACTACAAAAACAATCCAACCTAAAATTTCCATCGGCAGTGGTAATAATCGGACAAGAATCCCGCGCGTTCCCTGCACTATAGAAAAATGAATTACATAAATAATAATCGAATTTTTTCCACACCACTGTAAAAAGGTATTTTCATGCATCAACTTGGCTACATCACTTAAAATATAATATCCTAAAAACGCTGTCACCAAACTAATCGGTACATTGCCATAACTATTTTCATACATCAAAACAGGTTTATTGTACAGCGACAATACTGTTATAAGCGCACAGCCGACAAGCAGTAGAACAATGTTGCCCTTCCTGGTAATCTTTTCACCTATTTGCTTATCCTTAAGGATTGTTCCCGCTTTATGCATCAAGTTCCCTGCAAGATAATACCCAAAGGCAACTGGAGTCACAGCAATATATAATGGACCAGACACTCCCTGTGGAACAACAAAGGTATAAATTAAACAAATACCAAGCAATATACCTTCTGCTTCAATTAAGTGATTTTTACATATACGGATTAACACTTCCCAAGCAATAACCACTTGTGCCATCACTAACAAAAACCACCATCTGAAAAAGCAATAGAAAATGTTAAGTTCCTCAGCTGTAGCTGTGTGCAGTACTAGCTTTCCAATAAAGAAATTATACAAAAGTGATAGAATTGCCAATGTAATCTGTGGTATTAATAGTCTCTTGACTTTTTTCTTTATTACAGTACCAAAATCTCCTGTGATTTTTTCATGAGCCAAATAGCCAGACAATATGAAAAACACTGGCATATGAAATGACAATATAATTTTTGCCCAAAAATTATCACTTGTTCCAAGAGCGTGCTCTAAAACCACAAGAAGGATTGCTCCTCCTCGAATAATGTCGACTTGTTTGTTTCTCTCCATCCTCTTCTCCCCGTTTATTACCTATGTATAATCTGTTTTAACTTGTTCTTCGCCCACGCAAATTCTTCTGTCTTTCTCATGAAAATCAGTTCAACTAAAAGTACTGTCAAACCACTAATCACAACGCGCACGACAAGGCCGATAAACGATTCTGATACAAAAGAGCAGAGCATATATGATATAATTACAATAAGAACATTACTACCAATGATTCCTGCCTGCTGTTTAAAATAATCTGCCAAAGGTCTTTTAAACTTTTTCTTAAACAGAATATATGGTTCCCACCATACAATTGTTAAAACTCTTGCAATTGCCGTCGCTCCAAGAATTCCTGTCATTCCAAAAGGCTTAGCTAATACTATGGACAATAGAATATTAAGAATCGCATTAATCACCATTGCATTTTTACGTTCTTTAAAAAGGCCCATTGTTTCGCAGAACATCCATGTTGGATCAAACGCATGTGTAACATAAAAAGTTGCAAGTATTGCAATCAACACATCTTTTTCCAAAACATATTCACTTCCAACCCAAATTGGTATAAACCCTTGGATTGCATTAAGAACACAGACCGAACAAAAGATTGTTATGACACCAAATAAGTAAACCATGCCCTTAAACACACTATATGAATGTTCTGAGTTATTATCCGCATTCAGATTACCAAGACTTGCAATCAAACCGGTTATCATCAAATTAATAAAAGTTGCAATATAGTTGATAATCATGCTGTAGTTAGAATAAAAACCAACATATATTGTTCCAAGTAGCATCGAAATCAGAATATTATCTGTACTCGTTACTACAACATTTGAAACCTTATAAACGAACATAGACTTCACATCACTTATCAATCCTTTTTTGTCTATAAGATTCGTTTCTTTTGTATACTCCTTTAAAAAAGGATAATACTTATTAGCTATTACATTGCAGACAACGTTCTGCATAATTGTAAAAAAGATCTGGATGATTAAATAGGTTGTGTAATTATTATTAACATATAAAAAGGCAATCTGTAATACATACTGAAGTAACAAGCAGATTGTCGCCACAATGTTTCTGATATACTCTTTTTGATCTGCTCGAAGCAGAGTCACCTTAAACATTACAAAATAAGACACCACTGAATTACACAGAAACAATAAATAATATAGAACGACTTCATTGTGAGGCAATGTGCTTTTAACCAGTTGCCCTAAAAACGGAACGATGGCTAAACCAACTACTGTTACCGCGGCTGCTATATAACGATATAATTTTCGATAATAACTTATAAGCTGTTTTAATTTTTCATGGTCATTATCATGTAAAGCACCATATAAACTATACGTTAAAACATTTCCTATTCCCAGTTCCGCTAAGGACAATAGTGTAAGAATATTTGTATAAAGACCGTTTACACCCGTGTACTCAGCACCTAATTTTCTTACAAATATTGTCCTTGTTACAAAAGCTAATACAAGTGTTATTAGCTGCTGTGCAAAACCAAATGAAACATTTCTAACGGAATTTGCACTCCTAGACTTTCCCATTCTTTTTTCCTCGTACCTTCAACCCAATTAATGGCATGATCCAAAGGTTGTGTAGCATCGTTGCCACGATATCTGATCTTCTCAGTTCCCACCAAACAGACGCAAACAGAATAACATGCAGAACATAAAAATACGCCAGCTGATTGTTAATCGATGGTTCTCTTTTTGCCTTACGATATATTCTCACAGAAATTCCAGCAATAATCGCAGTAATAAGAACAACACCCAGATAACCAAAATCTTGCATAAAATAATAGTACCATGTTGGGTAGGCATTCATGCTCTGATGAGCACCAACGGCGTAAAACTCAGCAGCATACGCCTGAGTATCATAAAGGTTCAAATAAACTCTCTTAAATGTAACTATCTGCAAAATATAATTGATACATCCAAGAAGGCCTCCAAATATAGCCTGTCCCCAATGCCAAGTGGAAATTCCTGATGACACTGGATTTTTTAGCATAACTTGTAAAAGTGCTG
>OHTF01000914.1_pt1 | contig 10782 bp, 10 predicted proteins | sample 1578811 | NCBI WGS metagenome assembly OHTF01 (sample SAMEA3879571, study PRJEB24766) | human gut metagenome | biome: human-associated habitat; feature: feces | place: USA | collected 1985/1987
GAGATCCCCTGAAGGTCACGGTAAACGACAAACTGCTGGGCAAGACGGTGAACGGACTGGGCGTGCCTATTGACGGCGAAATGATCAATGGAGCCGCCTATCCGGTAGAGGCAGCACCTCCCGATCCTATGTCCAGAACTATTATCGATCAGGTACTGCCGTTGGGAGTCAAGGCGGTAGACGGCATGATCACGGTAGGAAAAGGTCAGAGAATTGGTATCTTTGCCGGCTCTGGTGTGGGCAAATCCACCCTGATGGGTATGTTCGCCCGCAATACCAAAGCGGATATCAATGTCATAGCCCTGATCGGCGAGCGAGGCAGAGAGGTACGGGAATTTATTGAGAGAGATCTGGGTGAAGAAGGTATGCGCAGATCTGTTGTGGTTGTGGCAACCTCCGACCGGCCGGCTCTGGAGCGTAACAAGGCGGCCAAGACAGCTACCGCTATCGCGGAATATTTCAGAGATCAGGGCAAGGATGTCCTGCTGATGATGGACTCCCTGACCCGTTTTTCCATGGCCCAGCGGGAGATTGGACTGGCCAGCGGAGAACCGCCGGTGACCAGAGGATATCCTCCCAGTGTGTACTCGGAGATGCCGAAGCTGTTAGAGAGAGCCGGAAGAGCCGCAGTAGGCTCTATTACCGGATTGTATACAGTTCTGGTAGACGGCGATGATTTTAACGAGCCCATTACAGATACCGCCCGAAGCATTCTGGACGGTCATATTATGTTGGACAGAAAGCTGGGACATAAGAACCATTACCCGGCTATCGATATTTTGCAGAGCATTTCCCGATGCATGAGCCAGATCGCCACCAGGGAACACAAACAGGCAGCCAACAAGCTGAAAAATGTACTGGCAACCTATAATGAGGCGGAGGATCTGATCAATATCGGTGCATACAAAAAGGGCAGCAACCCGAATATTGATTATGCAATCTCCAGAATCGATGCTGTGAACGGCTTCCTATGCCAGGGTACGGATGAAAAATTTACCTTTGAAGAGACCGTACAGATGCTGGAAGAGCTGTTCGCAGATCAGGGGTGAGATAAATGGCGAGATTCAGATATTCTCTGCAAAACATCCTGAATATCAAAGAAAAAATGGAAACACAGGCGAAACAGGAATTCGGAACGGCGCAGGCGGCTCTGAATGTGGAAACAGAACATCTGGAGCGCTTGAAAGAACGCAGAAGAGAGTATGAAGAGCAATCTGCGGGGCTGTTAAAAGGAAAGCTAGATCTGCGGGCCATTGAAGAGAACAAGGAAGCACTTTTGAAAATGGACAGCATTGTGGCAACGCAGGCAATCCGGGTGGAAAAAGCAAAGGAAAATGTGGAAGCTGCCAGAGAACGGATGGCAGAGGCCATGAAGGAAAGAAAGATGCATGAGACACTGCGGGAGAAGGCATTTGAGGCTTTTCTGCAGGAAGAAAACCATGCGGAAAGTAAAGCAATTGATGAACTGACCAGTTACACCTACGGACAGAAGAACCGCTAGAACGGGGATGCGGGGCGAAAAGCCGGCAGGTGATGGAAAGGCATGAGGTTTAGTATGGCAAGAGAAAAAACTCCGGAAGAAAACGCAGCGGATAACGAGAGAAAACAGCTGGTGGAAGAGAAAAAAAATTTAAAGAAAGAACAGCAGGCCCAGCGAAAAGAAGCAAAGCGCCGGGCAAGGGAAATTGCCAAACAGGAAGATGAACTGGAGGACGGGAATGAGGGGAACAGCCTTTTGACCTTCGGGGCCACGATCCTGATCGTGGCATTGTGGCTTGCTGTGATCTGTGTAATCATCAAGCTGGATATCGGCGGCTTCGGAAGCTCGGTAGTAACACCGATCTTAAAGGATGTTCCGGTACTTAACCGGATTCTTCCCGGCAACTCTGTGACTGAGACAACGAATTCCGGTGCTTACGGCGGTTATACCAGCTTACAGGATGCGGTGGATCAGATCAAGAGTCTGGAACTACAGCTGGAGCAGATACAGAATGCATCTTCCGCCAAGGACGAAGAACTGGATCAGCTGAAAGCCGAAGTTCTCAGGCTGAAGGAATTCGAAAATCAGCAGGTGGAATTCCAACGGATTCAGAAGGAATTCTATGACGAGGTCGTTTATTCCGATAAGGGACCCGGAGCGGAAGAATATAAGAAATATTATGAGTCCATGGATCCGGCCACTGCGGAATATATTTACAAACAGGTAGTGACTCAGCTGCAGGAGAGTCAGGAAGTGCAGGATTATGCGGCCGCTTATTCAGCCATGAAGCCGAAGCAGGCAGCGGCAATTTTTGAACAGATGACGAACAATCTGGATCTGGCAGCCAGAATTCTGAAGGTCATGAGTGCGGATGACAGAGGTGCCATCCTGGGAGCTATGAATTCAGAAGTAGCGGCAAAGATTACTAAAATTATGGATCCGGAATCTTAAGAAAAAGCAGAAAAGATCCGATACATGATTTGTAGTATAATTACAGGTCATAGACCGTCATAAGGTGGTAAAAGGGGCCTGGGAAAGGAGGAGTTATGGCAGGAACGACAATTAAAGGTGTCGGTAACAGCGGCAATGTGCAGATACCGGATATGGTCACAGCAGCGAAGCAGAATGCGGGAACCAGCTTCCAGGCGGTATGGAATAAGACCCAGAGCAATGCCCAGACAACTAATGCAGCCGACGGGGACCGCACCCAGGCGGGACGGAACGATGTCAGACGTGGTGAATCTTTGAGAGCCGGCGGCAGACAACGCGACAATGTAGCGGATGTCTCTGATGGAAACAAGACGATGGAAGATGACAGCCTGGATGCAAAGGATCTGGAGAAAGTTCAGGAAGTTGTGGGAACGGTGGTACAGAACCTGATCCAACAGATCACGGATACATTTTCCGTCAGTGAAGAAGAACTGCAGGCCACCATGGAAGATCTGGGAATGACAGAAGTGGATCTGACAGATCCCGGGAAACTGAATGAATTGCTGATGGCAGTCAGCGGAGCACAGGATTCGTTCGCATTACTGACGGATGAGAATCTGTACAATGATGTAAAAGGAATTATGGATCTGCAGAAGGAACTGACAGGGCAGGCGCAGGAAGAGTTACAGCTATCTCCTGAAAAATGGCAGGAAGCGGTAACACAGATCACACAGGAAACTGTGGCGGAACCGGTGATCACCGTGGAAACAGATAAAACAGAGAATGTGGCCGTTACTACGGAAGAATCTACTGTGGATACCACAGAAGCAACCGTGACACAGGTACCTGACAGCGGGGAAAAAGTTCCCGTACAGAACGCACAGGAGAACAAGACCGAAGATTCCGGCAGCAGACAGGAACACAACGACGGTGGACAGCATGGCAATCTGTTATTACAGAATCTGAAGGAAGACAATTTCCTGGCACAGTTACAGCAGACGGCACAGACAGAAGTAGCAAGAACCGCAGATACGCAGGACATTATGCGTCAGATCATGGATTATATGAAAGTATCCGTCAAGGCGGACAGCTCTGAACTGGAAATGCAGCTTCATCCCCAGAGCCTGGGAACTCTGCATATACAGATGGCATCCAGAAACGGTGTGGTTACGGCCAATTTCATTGCACAGAATGAAACAGTCAAGGCAGCACTGGAAAGTCAGATGGTACAGCTGAAGGAAAACTTTGCAGAGCAGGGTGTCAAGGTAGAAGCTATTGAAGTTACCGTTCAGACCCACCAGTTCGAACAGAATCTGGAGCAGGGAAGAGGCAATAACAGTAATACGGCAAATGAAACGGGTGCAGGTAGAAAGCGTACCCGCAGGATCAATCTGAACGCAGCATTTGCAGAAGAAGAGCCTCAGACCGAAGAAGACCGGATCGCAGCAGATATGATGTCGGCGAACGGCAATACGGTGGATTTTACCGCATAATAAATAACGAAAGGAGAAAAAGGAAATGGCATTGGTTGCACCCGTGGAAAACGGTAAGATCGTAGAGACCGCATCTCAGACTTCCGTGAGTAAAGCTGCAAAGTCTAGCAGCGGAATGGACAAGGAAGCATTTTTACAGCTTCTGGTAGCACAGATGAAATATCAGGATCCTCTGGAGCCTACGTCCAATACGGAATACATAGCACAGTATGCACAGTTCTCACAGGTAGAGCAGATGCAGAATATGTCCAACAGTATGGATCTGCAGAGAGCAAGTTCTCTGGTAGGCAAGGAGGTCTATATCAAGACCACCACATCCTCCGGCGATACCAAACTGGTGCAGGGAAAAGTGGATTATGTGTCCTACGAGAACAACAAAGCTTACCTTTATATCAACGAAAAGAAGTACTCCATTGATGATCTGGATTCCGTAGTGGATACGGATTATCTGAATGCGTACAACAAGGCTTACAACTTTACCGTAAAGCTGAACAAGCTTCCTAATGTAAACGGCATTGATTCTACGGATGGTGAGAGCATTGATGATCTGGAGAAGGAATACAACGATATGACTGATTACGAGAAATCCTTCCTGGCAAAAGATACCGTGAACAGCTTGAATAAGTACATTGAACGTCTCAAGGAGATCCGCAAAGCTGCCGAAGAAGCAGAAGAAAAGAAGGATACCGAGAGCAAGGATGAGTCAGAAGAAACTGACAGCACAGAGAGCGTATAATGCAGTAAGCAGCTGACGCAGAGGGGCAGATGGATATGGATATTCAGAACAACAGTTTTCTGTCCATTGACCAGTTGGCAAATCAGTACTTAAACAGCAGCCGCAAGACCGTAAAAGCAGCACAGGAAAATCTGGTATCTTTCCAGGAGATCCTACAGAACAAAAGCCAGGAACAGAATGTTTCCGGAACGCAGGATCTGAAATTCTCCAAGCATGCCGCCGTACGGCTGGAAAACAGAGGCATTGAGCTGACAGACGCACAGCTGGAACGCTTGAATGACGGAGCAAGAAAAGCGGGACAGAAGGGAATCAGGGATTCTCTGGTGATCGTGGATGACTTGGCCTTTATTGTGAATGTACCCAATAAGACCGTGGTGACTGCCATGAACAGCAGAGAAACCGAAGAAAACGTATTTACAAATATTAACGGAGCCGTTATTATGTAGACCGGACCAGGGATGGAGGTCATGCTCCCTTGAATGACAGAGAGGGAGCACGGTTCCAATACAGGAGGAACAAAGCACTATGATGAGATCATTGTATTCTGGCGTAGCAGGACTTAAGACACACCAGACCAGAATGGACGTAATCGGTAATAATATTGCCAACGTCAACACAACAGCTTACAAATCCAGTTCCATGACTTTCAGTGAACTGATGAGCCAGACCACACAGAAGGCCAGTGGTGTCAACGCTACCACTGGTGTCGGCGGTACCAATGCCAAGCAGATCGGTCTGGGCGTTAAGGCAGGAGCTATCAATACTGCCATTACCACGCAGGGTTCCGCGCAGTCTACCGGTAACCCCTTTGATATCATGATCACCGGAGACAACTTCTTCGTAGTCAGCAACGGCTCCGAGAATTTCTTCACCAGAGACGGCTCTTTCTATGTAGATGGTGCCGGCAACCTGGCAATGACCAGCACCGGTTACAATGTTATGGGCTGGGGCGTGGATAAGACTACAGGTAACATCAAGCAGGATACCGTAACTGCACTGCGTATTATGAGTACGGCAAATATGACATATCCTCCTGAGGCTACCACACAGGCAAATATTTCCGGTATTCTGGATGAGAACGATAAGGATGTGACCAGTGCCAACGGTAAGACCGTAAACCTGAACTTCTTCGATGCGAGAGGTTACAGTTATACTGCAAAATTTACCTTTAAACAGTCTGGCGAACCGAACACCAATGTTTATAGTATGGAACTGACGAAACTGCTGGATTCCACCGGAGCAGAGATCGATATTTCCGCACTGGATTTCGGAAACCGTACCCAGCAGAAGATGGAGACTAAGGTGACATTGAATACCGATGCCTACAAGTGGGATGGAACGATGCTGAAAACAAAGGATGGAACCAAAGATATAGCTGACCTGACGAAAATTTTTAATGCTGATGGAAGCCTGATTGATACTTCAAACAATGCTACAGCAGCAAAGGAACAGCAGGAGGCTTTGGATGCCATTGCAGCAGCTTATGGATATGAGGGATCTACCAATGAATTTTTGAATTTGTATATTACCAGCCCTACAGACACAACGCAACAGCTTACCATGCAGCAGCTGCTTGGCAATATGAGATCTGGTACCGGAGATCAGCTGCTTCCGGCAGACGGCAGTGCTATTACCATGGAAGGTCGTTATTTTGAAGGAACTACTGTGGTATTCAATAAAGACACCGGTAAACTGGAAAGTGTCGGCGGTTCTACTACAAACTTGGGCATTAATGCAGCATTTTCACAGTTAGGTGGCAACTTCTCCGATATTACCATCGACCTGTCCGAATGCACCAACTACGATAACAAGGGTACTTCCACCATCGGTGCCACCAGTGGTGACCTGGACGGACTGGGAACCGGACGTCGTCCGGGAGATATGATCGGTGTATCCATTCAGAAGGATGGTATGATTTACGCAAGCTATGACAACGGTATGACCAAACTGTTAGGCCAGATTGCTACCGCAGCATTTGCCAATGCTTCCGGCCTGGAGAAGCAGGGAGACAACCTTTACTCTGCAACCCTGAACTCCGGTGAGTTCGATGGTATCGGCGTAGACATCACCGCAGGCGGTGGATACATGTCCACCGGTCAGCTGGAGATGAGTAATGTAGACCTGTCTTCCGAGTTTACTGAGATGATCACCACTCAGAGAGGTTTCCAGGCCAACAGCCGTATCATTACCGTATCCGATACTTTGTTGGAAGAACTGACCAATCTGAAGCGTTAATAAAACGTTAAAAATGCAATATACGTATAAAGGGGATAGGAATGCTACCTGTCCCTTTTGTATGTATAAAAGATCAAGGGAAAAAAGTACTATAACAAAATTGGAGAATGTGGTAAAAGTCATAAACTACAGAAGATATTGAACAATGAATGGGGAAGGAGAAAACAGTATGATAGAAGTTACGAAGATCAATGGGGTCAAGGTGTTGGTGAATCCGGATCTGATCGAACTGGTAGAAGAGACCCCTGATACGGTGCTGACTCTCACCACAGGCAGGAAAATAATTGTAAAAGAAAGTAGACAAGAAATAAAAAATCTTGTAATATTATACAGAAAGGATATTTTTGCAAAATAATTTGCAGAATGCCAGGTGATTTAAGTGGATATAGCATCTTTAGCAGGAATATTATTAGCGTTATTCATGTTGGTATTTGGTATCATAAGCTCTGCGGGTGTCGGAGGATTCAGAGAATATCTGGATCCGGCTTCTGCAATTATTACATTCGGTGGAGCTTTCTCCTGTACCCTCATGTCCATGAGCTTACAGAATTACATAGCGGGTCTGAAGTCCTTTACTCTGATCTTCAAGGCACCGGCACTGAATACTTCCGAGATGATCGGCAAGATCATAGAGCTTTCCAATGTGGCACGTAAGGAAGGTCTGCTGTCTCTGGAAGAAGCAGCAACGGATCTGGAGGAACCTTTCCTGAAAAAGGGAATTCTTCTGATCGTCGATGGTACCGATCCCGAACTGGTACGTGCCATCATGGAGACAGAACTGGTAAGTGTAGAGGGAAGACATAAAGAGACGATCGGTTTCTGGGATACACTGGCGGCCATGGGCCCTGCCTGGGGTATGATCGGTACCCTGATCGGTCTGGTAGATATGTTGTATCACATGGACGATCCGTCCACACTGGGACCTGCAATGGCAGTGGCGTTGATTACTACATTGTACGGATCCTTGCTGGCAAACTGGATTTGTACGCCTGTTTCCAATAAATTAAAAGCAGATAATGCTGTGGAAATGCAGCAGAAGGAAGTTATGATTGAGGGGCTTTTATCCATACAGGCTGGTGAAAATCCCCGTGTCATCGAAGAAAAACTGAAGTCATTCCTTCCTCCGAAGGACAGAACAAGTGCAGATGGTGAAGAGGAAGCAGGGGGTGAAGCATAATGGCAAAACGTAAGCCTGAAGATCCACCTGCTGGATCCCCGGCATGGATGACCACATTCAGTGACCTGATGAACTTGCTGCTGTGCTTCTTTGTTATGTTGTTTTCCATGTCTTCGATAGATGCAACCAAGTACAGCGAAATGGCAGCAGCTATGTCGAACAGCACTTTTAGCATTTTCAATGCCGGATCCACGGCAATCGGTGAGGGTATTCTGATCAGCAACGGCGTCAGCCAGTTGAATGATCTGGATGAGTATATCAGTAATGCCGGAAGAAACGCAGACAGTGAGACGGATTCTGATAATTATGAGAAATATGACAACGCAGAAGCTTTGGAAGAGGCACTGAATGAGAAAAATCTGGAGAGCAACGAAGAACTGGCGGAAACAGTACAGGAAGCTCTGGTGGAGGACAGCCTTGCAGATCAGGTCAGTGTGTCATTTACGGCACAATATGTGCAGTTATCTATGAAGGGAGCGCTGTTGTTTGATTCCGGAAGTGACAGCCTGAAGGATCAGGCTAAGGCAGTTCTGGACAAGGTGGGAGTGATCCTGGAACGTTACGGAAGTAATTCCACCATAGAAATCGAAGGACATACAGATAATGTCCCTATTCACAGTGCGAGGTTTGCCGATAATGAAGAATTGAGCAGCGCCAGAGCACTTTCCGTGTTCTATTATCTGACAGAGACTACCTCTCTGGATCCATCTGATCTGAGACACGCAGGGATGGGTGACCGTGTACCGGTAGCTGATAACTCCACAGAAGAGGGGCGCAGCAAGAACCGGCGTGTAGAGATCAGAATCTATAATCCATCCACAACCTATTAGTGTGGAGAGGGAAAGGAAGCATAAGACCAATGAAGAAAAATCTGATGACAGTATTGATTCTGGCACTGCTGGTGGTGAACATTGTGTTGACCAGCGTCATGCTTGTGAGCATTGTGGGTACGAATAAGAAGACCGCACAACTGGTAGACAATATTACCACTGCCATGAATCTGGAACTTACCGTTCCGGGGGATGAAGAAACAACGAATGTTGCCCTTACCGATACAGAGGTATATAATATTGCAGACTCCATGACAATTCCTCTGAAGAGCGAAGCAGGAGCAAAACAGGATTACATCATGTTTGATGTATCTTTGTCTATCAACAAGAAGCATAAGGATTATAAGACCTATGGCAGCAGTGACACGCTGGCAAGCTATGAGAACCTGATCAAGGATGCTATCACGGCTACCGTTTCCGCACATACAGAGGATGAGTGCAGAGAGGATATGGAAGGCTTAAAAGAGGAGATTCTGAAGTCTGTTCAGGATCTATTCCAATCCGACTTCATCTATAAGGTCGCAATCAGCGGAGTGAAATTCGGCTGATGAAGCGGGAAAATAAGATGACAGGAGGTGAGGGCCTGTGAGTGATATACTTTCACAAAGCGAAATTGATAATCTCTTGAAACAATTGTCGGACGGAGATCTGGATGTGGATCAGATTCAGGGTGAGGATGAGAAGCAGGTTAAAAATTATGACTTCAGCCGCCCTACCAAATTCTCCAAAGAACATTTACGAACCCTGGAGATCATATTCGAGCATTACAGCCGACTGATCTCTACGAACCTTCCGGTATATCTGCGCAAGAACGTGCAGGTATCGGTAGCAAGTTCGGAAACGGTTACTTTCAGTGAGTTCTCCAACGCACTTTCGAATCCGTCGGTGCTTGGAATTGTTAATTTTGCACCACTCAACGGCAATATTATTATAGAAATTGCAACCAATCTATGTTATACCATGCTGGATCGTATGCTGGGAGGCAGCGGCCAACCATTGGAAAAGAGCAGAGATTTTTCCGATATAGAGCTGACAATCTTACAGAAGCTTTTGGTCATGTTTACGCAGCTGATGCGTGAACCCTGGAAAAACGTTGTTGAGATCTCACCGGTGTTAAGCCGGTTGGAGACGAATCCCCAGTTCGCACAGGTAATTGCTCCCAGCGATATGATCGCTATTGTTACCCTGAATATGAAAATCGGGGATGTCGAAGGAATGGTAAATATCTGTCTTCCTTTCTTTACACTGGAAGATGTGATGGATAAACTGAACACCAAATACTGGTTCTCCACAATGCAGGAGAATCACGATGAACACTACGAGGAGTACATTGAGTCCATGATCCGGAGAGTAGATATTCCGATCAAGGCAGTGCTGGGAAGGAGCACCATTTCGGTGAATGATTTCCTGAATCTGCAGGTGGGCGACTGTATCCGGCTGGATTCCAGAGTCGATACCGACATGAATGTGTATGTGGGCAATATTAAAAAGTTCACGGCACTGCCCGGTACGGATAGAGATTCGTATGCTGTTCAGATCACATCGGTGATCAGAGAGGAGGAGTAACGATGGATGGGATGTTATCTCAGGATGAGATAAATGCCCTGCTGCAAGGTATGGATCTGTCGGATACCGCGGATGGCGGTGATGCGGCAGCAGATCCGGCACCGGAGAACAGTACGGCTGAAAATTATAATAATGAGAATGAAGCTGCGGAGAACGCAGCACCGGTTGTCAGTGACGGAGAGGAACTGACGGATGTAGAGAAGGATGCGATTGGCGAGGTGGCCAATATCAGTATGGGATCCTCTGCCACAACCCTATATTCACTGGTAAACCGCAAAGTAAATATTACCACTCCGGTGGTTACACTGGCCACATGGAAGACTTTGCTGGATAGT
>OHTF01000921.1_pt1 | contig 10759 bp, 10 predicted proteins | sample 1578811 | NCBI WGS metagenome assembly OHTF01 (sample SAMEA3879571, study PRJEB24766) | human gut metagenome | biome: human-associated habitat; feature: feces | place: USA | collected 1985/1987
CTGACATTGAATTCTATCAGATTTTTAATGTGTGCGATCCCAGCGGTGTCCATGCTTGTAGCCTATGTAGTTTATAAAAAAGCATATCATCTGGATGACAGTTTTATGAAGAAAGTTATTCAGACGATCGAAGAAAGGAGAGCAAACCGCAATGCCGAACAGTATTAAAAAATTAGAAGAAGCTTTTAAAGAAGGAAAATATGATCAGTTATTAAAAGATATCGAAAAAGCACCAAAGAAAAAAGGAAAGAAGATCTACTGGATGCACACGATCCCATTCTGGTCAGGTGCAGTACAGGAAGCACTGGCATTTAATGAGAATGCACAGATCGCAGGATGCGAGTTAAGTCGTACATTCGAACCTGATTTTGATCCAGAAGATCCATACGATGCGATGGCGAGAAGAATGGTCTATCATGGATTAAATGGAAGTGCGGTAAGAAGAATTGAAGCCGGAATCCGCCATGCAAAAGATGTGAAAGCAGATGGAGCTGTCTGGTTTGGACACTGGGGATGTAAACATACACTTGGAGCAGCACAGCTTGCCAAGAAGAAGTTTGAAGAAGCAGGAATTCCAATGCTGTTATTAGATGGAGATGGATGTGACCGAAGCCACGGCGGAGAAGGACAGACTTCAACAAGACTAGGAGCATTTTTAGAGATGCTTGGAGCTGAAGAAATGGAAGGTGGACAAGATGAGTAAGACATATTACGTTTGTAAATATACACCAATTGAATTATTGCAGGCATTTGGCGGGGAATGTGAGAATTTAAACCAGATGCCGGAAGGATTTGATCTCGCAGATCAGATCGCACATCCAAATATCTGTGGATTTGGAAAAGCTGTCTTAGAAGCAGTTATGACTGGGAAAGTAAAAGAACTGGTTTTAGTAAACTGCTGTGATACGATCCGAAGTGTCTATGATATTCTGGAAGACAGTGGAAAACTTGATTTTTTATATATGATCGATATGCTGCACTGTGACGGAGAATGCAGCAGGGAACGAACTGTTTTACAGTTAAAAGGACTTGCAAGAGCCTATGGAGCCTACAAAGGATCTGAATTTGATCAAAAGAAATTTGTTGAAGCATTTAAAGAACCAGAAAAGCAGAAAGAACCATATATCAGTGTTCTTGGGGCAAGAATGGGAAATGAATTATATGAAATGGTCAAAGAATCCATGCCATATTCAGTGGAGAATGATACTTGTGTCAATAACCGAAGCGTCGGTGAAGTAAAGCCACCAAAGACAGATGATTTTAATGAATTAATGGAATGGTATGCAGCAGAACTTTTAGGACAGATACCTTGTATGCGTATGATGGATAACAGCGGAAGAAAACGTTTGTATAATGATCCAAACTTAAAAGGGATCATTTACCATACGGTCAAATTTTGTGATTTCTACAGTTTTGAGTATGCACAGGTAAAACAAAACATTACAGTGCCATTATTAAAGATCGAGTCAGACTATACAGTGCAGAGCAGCGGACAGTTACTGACAAGATTAGAAGCATTTGCAGAAAGCATGAATATGGACAATTTAGAAAGTGGTGAGAAGAAAATGGGAAAAGGATATTTTGCAGGAATCGACAGCGGATCTACAAGTACAGACGTTGTTATTTTGAATAAAGATGGAGAAATCGTGACAGGAATCATTCTGCCAACAGGTGCTGGAGCAGCGATGGGAGCAGAACGAGCTTTGGAAGAGGCCCTAAAACAGGCAAAACTTCAGAGAGAAGATATCGATGCTATGGTAACAACAGGATATGGAAGAACGGCAATCACCGATGGAGATAAAAGTATCACAGAGATCACATGCCATGCAAGAGGAGCACATTTCTTAAATCCAGAAGTGAGAACGGTCATTGATATCGGTGGACAGGACAGCAAGGTCATTCGTCTTGACGAAAATGGAGCGGTTGCAAACTTTGTTATGAATGATAAATGTGCAGCTGGAACCGGACGATTTTTAGAGATGATGGCGAGAACAATGGAAATGGATCTGGACCAGATGAGTGAAGCAGGACTTACATACAAAGAAGATATCACAATCTCCAGTATGTGCACGGTATTTGCAGAATCAGAAGTCGTATCCTTGATCGCGCAGAACAAAGAAACCGATGACATTGTTCACGGATTAAATAAAGCCGTTGCATCCAAAACAGCAGCTCTTGCAAAACGAGTTGGAGGAGAAGAACGCTATATGATGACAGGTGGTGTATCTAAGAATAAAGGCCTGGTAAAGACACTGGAAGAAAAACTTGGAACAACTCTTGTGATCAGTGATAAAGCTCAGTTATGCGGGGCACTTGGAGCAGCCTTATTTGCAATGGATATGGTTCAGAAGTAACAAAAGTATGCTATGATAAAGAAAAATAGCTTTGAGAGAAAAGAGTGAATCATAGATGAAAGAATACTACCGAATCGGTGAGACGGCAAGTCTGATGGGAATTACAACCCAGACTTTGCGGTTTTACGATAAGATTGGACTCGTGAAACCGATAAAGATCGATCCAAGAACCGGATATCGTTATTATGCATATGAACAATTTCATTTTATCGACAGGATCAAATATTTACAAAGTCTTGGAATGCCGCTTGATGATATCAAAGAAGTCATGCTTAGTAAGAAAGTCGAGCGGTTACTTCCATTTCTTGACCAGCAGAAGAAAGTCTTAGAAGAAGAAGAAAAAAAGATCCGTCATCAGATCGAGATGGTTGACTGGTACAAAGATTATTTTACCTATATGGAGCGAAATGAAGATGCACCATGTGTCATGCATTTAAAAGAACGATATTATCTGCAGGTTCCATGCTATAAAAGAGATCTCCTGGCAGACATGGAGATCCGTCTTGCGAAGGAAAAAAGTGAGCAGGGAATTGATAATGCGATGTATCTAAGACAGTATGGCTATAAGATTTCATACGATGCATTTTGTAAGCAGAAATTCCGGCCGGATTACTATTTTATTTACTTAAATGAGAAAGTAAAAGATGCACCAAATATCTTAAAGCTCCCAGAAGGAGATTATCTGTGCTTTCGGGAAAGAATCTTAGAAGAGGCATGGAATCCTCAAAGGATCATCAGTTATTTTCAGGGAAAGGCAAAGCCAGAACTGATGCTTGCGATGGAATATGAGGATAATCTTGATAATTATGCTCATGCCAATTATGAAATACAGATTTTACTAGAAAAAAACTAGGAAATAGCTTGACCTTATTCTTACAATAAGGTTTAACATAAATTATGATAAAAATGATAAGGAAGGATACAGAAAATGAGGTTCTGTATCTTTTTTCATTTCTGAATTTATCATGAAAGCAACAAATTACAAAGGAGGATAAAACAAAAATATATGAATGGACTATTACTTGTAATTCAGACGATTTCAGATTTCCTGTGGGGAACGCCAATGACAATCGCATTGATCGGAACAGGACTTTATTTATCAATTAAATTTAAGTTTCGCTACATCACAAAGATTAAATTTCATTTCCAGAATACATTTGGAAAGATGTTCAAAGGGAAAGGAGAAGGGGAAGGAACCGTATCTGGATTCGCAGCAGCATGTACAGCTATGGCCAATACGATCGGTGTTGGGAACATCGGTGGTGTGGCAACTGCGATCACGATGGGAGGACCAGGAGCGATCTTCTGGATGTGGATCTCAGCACTTCTCGGAATGTCTACAAAAGCCTGTGAGATCATTCTTGGACAGAGATATCGTGTAAAATACAAAAATTCAATGGACGAGTATATGTGTGATAGATCGTTCGTAATGAAAAATGCACTTGGGTGGAAAAAAGGAGCCTTTTTGCTTGCAATCTGTTGTTTTGTCCTTGGACCATGGACATGTTGTGTACAGACAGAATCCGTTGTAAATTCCCTAAAGGAAGCATTTGGGATTAAGCCTTTACTAGCTGTGATCGTGTTAGGGATCACATGTTTCTTAACGATTGCGGGAGGATTAAAAAGAATATCATCTGTTATGGAAAGAATTGTTCCGATCATGGCGATACTCTATATCCTTGGAGGAATAGGAATCTTACTTATGAATATTAATGCAGTACCAGGAGCGGTTACATTGATCTTCAAAAGTGCATTTACACCAATGGCTGGAGTTGGAGGATTTGCCGGAGCAACGGTCAAAGAAGCGATGCGTTACGGAATCGCCAGAGGATTATACTCAAACGATGCTGGAACAGGATATGGAATCGTTGCACATGCAGCAGGGATCACAGACCACCCAGTTCGTCAGTCATCTTGGGGATGGGGAGAAGTATTCTTAGATACGATCGTTGTATGTTCTGTTACAGCATTATCATTGATCCTTACAAACTCATATATTGACTATCCAAACGTAACCAGTGCACAGCTTACAACGGTAGCATTTAAGGTGGCATACGGAAATATTGGAGGATATTTCTTATCCCTGGCGATCACAGTCTTTGCATGGACAACGATCATTGGAATGTATTATTCTTGTGCCAAATCTGTAAATTATGCATTTGGGGATTCCAATGCAAATAAGATCGCAACACCAATTTATATGGTATATTACATGCTTCCATGTTTATTATTTTATAATATCAAAGCCGATCTTTTATGGGCGGCAACTGACTTGTTAAGTGCAGTTTATGTCATTGTCACATTGATCTTTATTTACAGCAAACGAAAAGAAATCATGCGACTATATAATGATTTTTGGGATCGTTTTATTCCAGCATTAAAAAGAGGAGAATATCCAGAAAAAGTATCTTATGAAACAGTCGAAGAAAAAGGAGATGTTTTATGATGAAGAATTCTATTGAAAACATCATCAAAGAAAATAAGATCATGGTCATTGATGGCTCTATGTCCACACCACTGGAAAATAGGGGAGTTTCCCTGAATTCCAAGTTATGGACAGCTAAGATCTTAGCGGAACAGCCAGAACTGATCAAACAGGTTCACAAAAATTACTTCAAAGCAGGAGCAGACTGTGGGATCACATGCAGCTATCAGGCATCCATTCCAGGACTTATGGAAAATGGATATACGTTAGAAGAAGCAGAAAATTTGATACGCAGTGCTGTTAAGATTTTTTGTGAAGCAAGAGATGAATGGTGGGAAGAAGAAGGACGTGAAGCTGGAAGAGCGTGGCCACTGTGTCTAGGTGCAGCAGGACCATATGGAGCATATTTAGCAGATGGGTCCGAATACCGTGGAAATTATGGTATTACAGATGAACAATTAAAGGAATTTCACAAAAGAAGAGTCGAACTGTTACATGAAGCAGGAGCAGATATCATTTTATTTGAAACAGTACCATCTCTAAAAGAAGCTAAAGTTGAGGCAGAAATTGCTGAAGAATATGGATATGATTACTGGATCAGTTTCTCATGTCTAAGTGAAAATATTATCTGCGAAGGAACACCGATCGCAGAATGTGCAACAACATTTGCAAAAGGATATCCCCATTTAAAAATGATCGGTGTCAACTGTACAAAACCAGAATATATCACAGGATTGATCCATAAGATCAAAGAAAACTGTGATATTCCGATCGGAGTTTACCCAAACAGCGGGGAAGAGTACGATGCAGTGAAGAAAGTCTGGTTTGGCAAACAGTCAGCCCTGTCATTTGAACAATACGCATACAATTATATGAAATCTGGAGCAAGTGCAGTTGGAGGATGTTGTACAACCGTAGCAAAACATGTAGAGGAAGTCGTAAGAGCCAAAAAACGGTTTTCTGAAGAACAAAAATAACTGAAAAAAATGAAATCATAAAAATGACCTCAGGATAATCTCTAAATAGATTGTCAGAGGTCATTTTTTTCTTTATAATGAGTATATTGGAAATCTAAAAAGAGAAGGAAAATATATGGATAAAAAGAAAAGATTAATTCAGTTAACAGAAGGAATATTGCTCTGTTGTGTGATCGTTGTCATGACGTTACTCTGCATAGGAATCATAAAAAAAGAGGTAAAGAATACAAAAGGAAAATTAACAGAGACAACTGGGTGGTATCGAATACAAGATAATAAAAAAGTGCAAGTAGATCTAAATCAGAAGATAAAGACAGATACGCAAGGAAAACTTGTACTATATAATGATACGATCGCCCAGAAATACAAAGGATATCTGATGACAACAAATGCAGCAAAATATTCTGTCAGAATTTATGCTGGAGATCAGTTGATCTATCAATACAGTGATTCTAATTTTCATCGCAATGATCAAATGAAATCTAAATTAAGCTGCGATGCGAGAATCCCAGAACAGGGAAAAAAAGGAACCGTTATCAAGATCATATATCAGAACGGAAGCAACGGAATCTATGACCTTGATGATATTTTAGTTGGACGTGGGGATGTAGTTATGGGATTTCATGTCCAACAGGAAATAGTCGGTATCGTGATGATCGCGATCATGTTTTTCTTAAGTTTTGTAGCGTTGACCACTGGAATTTATCTGAAGCATTTTAAATTAAACAGCACCAGATTCTTAAACATAGCAGCATTTCTGGCACTAAGTGGGATCTGGTTTTTGTCAGATTCAGCATTAGCACAGGAATATACATCATTTCCGGCACTGACAGGAATGATTTCTTTTTATGCATTTATGCTGATGTCAGTACCGATGGTTCATTTTGTAAAAAATACACTGAAGTTTGAAAAATATAAAGTCTTAGATGTGATCAATTTGTTATTTTATGCGAATGCGTTGATTCAGGGAATTTTAAACAAATGTTTGAAAATCCATATGGTCCATATGCTGTTCGTAACACATGTGCTCTTGTTCATTGCAGTAATAACCATTGTTGTTTTGATGATAGAAGAATACCGAAGAACAAAAGATAGCGAACTTAAGATCATTATGAATGCCTTTGGGATCATGGCCGTTGCAGGGGTATTATCATTATGCATGTACTGGAAACTTGAGATTCCTTTTTATGGAACCATTTTTGAAGTGGGTGTTTTGATCTTTGAACAGTTGTTATTAACTAGTATTTTTGTAAATCTTGTTGAACAGGCGAAAACAAGATCTGAGCTTGAAGTTTATGAAAGACTTCTAAAAGAAGATCGTATGACAGGTATTAATAACAGGACTGCATTCGAGGAACAGCTTCAAGACATTGAGGATCACGCACAAGATTACGATAATGCTGCATTGATCTTTATGGATGTAGATGGATTAAAAAATACAAACGATCTTTATGGACATAATGCAGGGGACGAACTGATCATTTTGTGTGCTTATTTTTGATTCAATAGAGAATATGGATGAATTATTGAAACAAATGGATCAAGAGATCATAAAGTATAATAGAAATAACAGATATTATCTTTCAATTACAAGAGGGGTAAGTTTCTTAAAAGATACAGAAGGAAAACAGAAGAAGATCAGTGATTGGAAATATGAGGCCGATCAGGATATGTATTGTAACAAAAAGAGGAGAAATATAAATGACAGATTATAATATAGATTTTTTGATCGCAGGACTTGTATTTTTAATATTTCTGTTGATTCATTTTCAGCGTTATAAAAAACTGAATAATATCAGTGGAAGAACATTCTGGTTCTTAATTATTGCAGGAATATTTGATATCATATTTGATCTGTTAAGCTCCATACTATTGGTAAAAAGTAATCCTGCTTATAATTCATGGATGATCTTTTTTTCCACGATGCTTTATATCCTGCAGATGATCGTTGTATATATTTTCTATAATTATACACAGGCATTAAGACACTGTGATGAAGATATAAGAACAAGAAATATAAAGATCATGGCAGTACCAATACTATGTATGGAAGTAGCTATCGTGACCAATGTTTTACACAAACAGTTTTTTTATTGTAATGAACAGGGGCAGTATGTTCATGGAAAAGCATATTTGGTAACATATATTTTTACATTGATCTGTATAGCTGCTGTCATTATAAATTGCTTTATCAATCAGGAAGAATATCAGAAGAATGAGCTTCGGGCGATCAAGGAATTCCTTGGAGTTGCATTGGTCTGTGTTACGATACAGATGAAATTTCAATCTGTATTAATGACAGGATTTGGGTTATCCTTAGGGATTACGATCTTATTTTGGGCACTTTATAATCCACAGTTATATATAGACAGCCTGACCGGATTGTATTCTAAAGGCTATTTCAGGAGATGGTTTCCAGAGCAGATCAAGAGAAAGAAGGAACTTCATCTGCTTATGATCGATTTGTGGAAACTAAAACAAGTTAATAAGCTATATGGAGTTACAACAGGAGATGAATTGCTGATCCAGATCGCAGAATACCTTCACAAGATTAATGAAGCAAACCATGTTTTCAGGATTCATGGGAATCGTTTTTTTGTGTTCACAACATCATTGATGGATTATGAAACGAATAAAGATGCGATCATGAAACTATTTAAACGACCTTTTAAAGTAAAAGGGGAACGAATTTCTTTTTCCGCTGCGATATGTGGAATTATCAACGTTCAAGAAGTCAAAGAGATCGATGTATTGATCGATTATCTGGAATATCTGGTACAGTTAAAACCTAAATCAGACAGAACGATACTGATTCAGAATGATCAACATACAAAAGAAGGATTTCTATATGAACAGGAAGTTAAAAAATATATGGCGACAGCAATTGAAGAGGATCTTTTTGAAGTATATTATCAGCCACTGTATGATCTAAAAGAAAAAAGATATCGTACAATGGAAGCATTAAGCCGATTGAGACATCCGTCACTTGGAATGATCTCACCAGAAGTTTTTATCGGAATTGCAGAGAAACATGGACAGATCGCAAAGCTTGGGTATCTTCAATTCCGAAAGGTCTGTAAGTTCATAAAAGAACATCCACAGATCATGGAAAAGATTGAAAGTATAAAGTATAATCTGTCTCCATTGGAATTATTAAAATCAGGATATAGCAAAAAACTGCTCCGTACGATCGAAGAGTTTGACATACCGTTTTCGTATTTTCAATTTGAGATTACAGAAACTGTTGCGACAGAGTATAGTGAAGCATTGTATCAGACGATCGCAGATTTCAAAAAGTCAGGAATTCAGATCTGCCTAGATGATTTTGGATCTGGATATGCGAATCTAAATACGGTACTAAAACTACCATTTTCAACGATCAAACTGGATCGCTCTTTGCTAAATGGAATTTGCTATGATGACCAGGTCGCATTATTATACAAAAATATTGTCGCAGTCATGCAGAATCTGGGACATAAAGTCGTAGCAGAAGGAGTGGAAACTCAGGAAGAGATCGACCTGTTAAAACAATGGGGTGTTGATCTTGTACAAGGATATTATTATACAAAACCATTAGATTCAGAGCAGATCATTCATAAATTAGAGAAAGATGTTTGTTAGGACATCATCATTTTTATAATAGCAGCAGAAGCAAAAAAGAAGTTTTGTTTCTGCTGCTATTATTTTCTTTAAATTCTTGTGAAAATAGAACAAGTACAAAAAATTGATGACATGTTTGGAAAGCGTACAAAAGAAAATTGATTTCAAACCAGAGGTTGCACTGATCTTAGGATCTGGACTTGGAGATTTCGCAGATGGGATTAAGATTGAGCAGACGATCGAAATGTAGTTGCAAAATTTGTAAATGGAAAGAGTGTTCCGAGGGATAAAGATGGAGACGAAACAGCAATTTTGGGAGGAAATCAATAAAGTCAAAGGAAGCAAAAGAGATTACTTAAATAAGTTATTTCAATATGTATCAGAAGCAGTCATCCGGGCGGCGGTACATAAAAATGTAAAAAAAGATGAGTTTATTATTCGAGCAGGAGAGCCATGCGATACTGTCTATATCATCTTAAAAGGCGATGTTGCAGGGGTAGATTATCAAAAATTAGGAAAAGTATATTATTCGCAAAGATGTATATTGTAGGAGATTTTGAAATTTTTTCCGAAGATACAAATTATAATGTTTCCATCTGTGAATCTAAAGATAGTGAGCTGTTAGCAATTCCAGCATCGATCTACTGAAAATGCATTGCTGTTAAGAATAAAAAATATAATGACCATTTTGACATCAGAAAAAGCAAGTGATCGAAAATATATGTTTATGAGTTGCAAATCCGTTCTATGATCGCTGGTGTATTCGTAAGTTTAATGAGTGCATTGATCGTCAGCATGGTAACACTTTTTTAAATTCATTTAAATGAGGCATCAGATATTAGATAAAATATGAAACAGCATCCGCATGTATTCCAGCAGCTTATGTAAAACAAGCAGCCGAATATGTAGAGGGAAAACTTCCAATTTGTACAGTTATCGGTTTCCCGAATGGTTACCATACAACGGCGGTTAAAGTGTTCGAGACAAAGAATGCGATCGCAAATGGTTCATCTGAGATCGACATGGTCATTAACATTGGATTTTTGAAAGACGGAAGATATGAAGAAGTAGAAGAAGAGATCAGACAGATTCATGAAGCATGTGATGGAAAAATTTTAAAAGTTATCATCGAAACATGTCTGTTAACAGAAGAAGAAAAGATCAAAGCAGCTGGTGGAATTTCAAGTTTTGATGATGCAGAAAAATTCATTAGTCTTGGAGCGAGCCGTTTAGGAACAAGCCGTTTGATCAAGATCATGAAAAATACAGACAATGGTGCAGGATACTAATTTCAGAAAATGAGGAATTAAAAAAACTGGAAGAAGATGAGGAATTACTTGGAGGTAGTGATGAAGCTGTGGAGGAGATACCTCTGACTCCAGGTGAGTTAAGGATATGGTGAT
>OHTF01000922.1_pt1 | contig 10758 bp, 14 predicted proteins | sample 1578811 | NCBI WGS metagenome assembly OHTF01 (sample SAMEA3879571, study PRJEB24766) | human gut metagenome | biome: human-associated habitat; feature: feces | place: USA | collected 1985/1987
TTTGAGTCAGTATGAAAAACTAAGTGAGGAGAATAAGTCAAAATTATTAGATGAAATATTAACATTAGACTTTAATCAAATTGAGGAATTATACAAAAGAATAAATCAAACAGTAGACTTTGCTAATTCTAAAATTGAACCAATTGGATATACAGATAAAAGTGCAATGTCTGATGATGAATTAAAACATTATGAAGAAATAGGATTAAAAGCAATAAAAGAAGGAAAACTTGCAGCAGTTACAATGGCTGGTGGTCAAGGTACTAGATTAGGACATAATGGACCAAAAGGTACATATGATATTGGATTAGATTCGCATAAACCTATATTTGAAATTTTATGTGATACATTAAAAACTGCAGAGAAAAAGTATGGAGTTTTTGTTACTTGGTACATAATGACAAGTAAAGAAAACAATGATGCAACAGTTAAGTTCTTTGAAGACCATGACTATTTTGGATATCCAAAGGATAAAGTTGTGTTCTTTAAGCAAGGACAATTACCAATGATTGATACAAAGGGAAAGGTATTAATCGGTGAAGATGGCTTAATAAAACAAGCAGGAGCAGGACATGGAGCTATTTTTGAAGCAATGAGAAAAAATGGTATTATATTTGAGATGCAAAATAAAGGTATAGAATGGGTATTTATAGGTGGCGTGGACAATGTTTTAGTAAAAATGGTAGATCCTGTATTAATAGGTCTTTCGGTAGAGAAAAAAGTATTAGCTGCAGGTAAAAGTGTTGTTAAAGCAAATGCACACGAAAAAGTAGGTGTTTTTTGTAAAAAGGATGGTAAACCAAGTGTTATAGAATACTCAGAAATATCTAATGAGCTAGCAGAAGCAGTTGACAAGAATGGAGAGTTGCTATTTGGGGAATCTCATATTCTTTGTAATCAATTTAATATAAAAATTTTAGAGGAATTAGCCAAAGACAAATTACCTTATCATGTTGCATTTAAAAAAGCAAGCTATATGGATGAAAAAGGCAATGTTATAAATCCAACAGAGCCAAACGCATATAAATTTGAAGCATTCATATTTGATGCATTTTCATCTATTCCAGAAATGCTAGTTATGAGAGTGAAAAGAGAAGAAGAATTTGCACCTGTAAAAAATGCAGAGGGTGTTGATAGCCCAGAAACAGCAAGAAAATTATATATGGATTATTTTGCAAAACATTAGGAAAGGGAGATATTATATAAATGGAAGAATATATGAAAAAATATAATAACTGGATAAATGATTCGGTTATAGATGAAGAAGCAAAAAAGGAACTAAAAGCAATAGCAGGAAACGATGAAGAAATAAAAGAAAGATTTTATAAAGACTTAGAATTTGGAACAGCAGGCTTAAGAGGAATTATAGGAATGGGTACTAATAGAATGAATAAGTACACCGTTACAAAAGCAACACAAGGATTAGCAAATTATATAATAAAAAAAGGCGGACAAGAAAAAGGGGTTGCAATAGCATATGATTCTAGAAGAATGTCAGATGAATTTAGCGAAGAAACAGCACTTTGCTTGAATGCAAATGGAATAAAAACATATAAATTTGAATCATTAAGACCAACGCCTGAATTGTCTTTTGCCGTAAGAGAGTTGGGCTGTATTGCAGGAATAGTTATAACAGCAAGCCATAATCCACCAGAATATAATGGATATAAAGTATATTGGGATGATGGAGCACAAATAGTAGAACCTATAGATGCAGAAATAATACAAGAGGTAAACAGTATAACAGATTTATCAACTATTAAAACAATAAAAAAAGAAGAGGCAGAAGAAAAAGGATTATATAATATAATAGGAAAAGAAATAGATGATAGATATATTGAAGAATTAAAAAAATTAGTTATAAATAAAGATATAATAGAAAAAATGCAAAAGGAAATAAAAATAGTATATACACCATTACATGGCACAGGTGGAATGTTAGTAAAAAGAGTACTTAAAGAAATAGGATTTGAAAATGTATATATTGTAAAAGAGCAGGAAGAGCCAGATGGAAACTTCCCAACGGTTGATTACCCAAATCCAGAAGAAGGAAAAGCATTTAAATTAGCATTGGAGCTTGCAAAAGAGGTTGATGCAGACATAGTAATGGCAAATGATCCAGATGCAGATAGATTAGGAGTTTACGTAAAAGATGTAAAAACTAATGAATATATACAATTTACAGGAAATATGACTGGAAACTTAATAGCAGAATATATTTTATCACAGAAAAAAAGTAGAGGAGAATTAAAGGTAAATAGTGCTGTTATCAAGACAATCGTTTCATCAAATTTAACTGATGCAATTTGTGAACATTATGGGGTTAAAATGTTTGAAACATTAACAGGATTTAAGAATATAGCTAAAATAATTAGAGGATTTGAGGAAAATAATAACAGCTATAATTGTTTATTCTCATATGAAGAAAGTTATGGTTGCATAATAGGAACACATGCAAGAGATAAAGACGGAATAGTTGCTGTAATGATGTTAAGCGAGATGACTGCATATTATAAAGAGCAAAATAAAACTTTATGGGATCAAATGAATGATATGTATAAAAAATATGGATATTATAAGGAGAAGAATTTTTCAATAGTTCATAAGGGAATAGAAGGCGCTGAAAAAATAAAATTAATGATGGAAGATATGAGAAATAATCCGCCAAAAAAATTGGGAAAATACAATGTATTATCTGTGGGAGATTACTTAACAGGCAAAATAAAAAATAATCAAACAGGAGAGGAAACTTCAACGGGAATGGCTAAATCAAATGTGCTATATTATTATTTAAACGACAATGCATGGTGTGCTGTAAGACCATCTGGAACAGAACCAAAAATTAAATTCTACATAGGTGTAAAAGGAGAAAGCGCAGAAGATGCTGACGAAAAGTTAGCAGAGATAGAAAAAGAATTTTCAAAATAGAAAATAGACGAAAACGGAGATTATAAAATTATAAAATCTCCGTTTTTGTTCTATATAAATTCAATTGATAAAAACATTATATTATATTATAATAAATTGAAAAAAGAAAAATTTGGGGAGGTTGAAATGGATAAAGATATATTTATTGCAGAAGAAAAAAAGTTGGCAGAGACAATATGTAGAATTGACGAGGAAGAAAAACAAATGGAAAGTAGATTATCAACCTCATATAATGTAAATGATATAGCAAAAGGATTTGTAATGCAAATGTATGCTAAAAAAATAAATGATATAAAAAAGATAAGGACAAAGCCTTATTTCGCAAGAATGGACTATAAAGAGAACAATAGAAAAAAAGAAAGTTTCTACATAGGTAAAATATCAATAATAGATAGTAAAACATTGGAACCAATTGTAGTTGATTGGAGAGCGCCAATTGCAAATTTGTATTATGAAGGAAGAATAGGAAAAGCAAGTTATAAGGTATTGGATGAAGAAATATTTGGAGAAATATTTTTAAAAAGACAATTTATAATAGAAGAAAGAAAACTTAAAAAGTATGTTGATATAGATGTTACGGGGAATGATGTATTATTAGAAAATGCACTTGAGGAAAAAGCAGATGATAGGTTGAAAAATATTGTTGCTACTATACAAGATGAACAGAACAAAATTATCAGGGCACCAATAAATAAACCATTAATTGTTCAAGGCGTTGCGGGTAGTCGGAAAAACGACTATTGCACTTCATAGAATAGCATATTTAATATACAATTATGAAAAGGAATTTAAACCAGAAGAATTTATGATAATTGCACCAAATAGGTTTTTCTTAGACTATATTTCTAGTATCCTACCAGATTTAGGGGTAAATGATGTTAAACAATATACTTTTGAGGATTTTGCATATGACGTAATAGGGAAAAAATTAAAAATTCCGGACAGCAATGAAAAACTAGTGCAGATAGTAGATAATATGATAGACGGAAAATATAAAGAAAAAATAGATATTGTGCTAAAAGAATCAAAGTTTAAGTCATCAATTGAATTTAAAATATATATTGACAGATACTTAAAAGAAGTTGAACAAAAATATATACCAAAAGAAAACTTTGAATATAACGGATATAACATTATGAACTATAAGGACATTAATGAATTGTTTTTAAAAACATATAGTAATTATAATTTTAAAAACCGAATAAATGAGATAGAAAAACATTTGGCAACAGAATTTAGAAAAAAATCTAAAGAAATTATAGAGAATTTAAAAAATCAAAGAACCAGAGCTATAGAAAATCTACAGGGAGAAAAGCGTATACAAGTATTCGAACAATATGCTAAAGAAATAGAAATGGTTGAAAAAAAGTATATGAAAATCATAAAAGAGTATTTGAATAAAATACAAAATAAAGATTGTATAGAGTATTATAAGGACTTTTTAGAAAATTATTTTATGCAATATACTTTCAACGACAATGCAGATGATGTATCACAATATTTAAAAGATACTACATTAGTAAATATAAAAAACAACGAGTTTGCATTTGAAGATTTAGCTCCACTCATGTATATTCAATATAAAACATTTGGTATAAAGGACAAATGCCAAATAAAGCATGTTGTAATAGACGAAGCTCAGGATTATGGGGAGTTTCAATTTGACGTGCTAAAAAGTATTTTAAAAAGCAATTCTATGACAATTTTGGGAGATATAGCTCAGGGGGTACATTTTTACAGAGGAATTGAAAATTGGAAAAGATTTATAGATGTTGAATTTAAAGACGTAAGTGTTACATATACTACATTGAAAAAAACTTATAGAACTACAAAAGAAATTATGAAAATTGCAAACAAAGTTATTAATAATCTTCCAGATTACGAAAAAGAATTTATTGTTTTGGGAGAGCCAGTCATAGACAGAAAAAACTCCGTTTATTGCAAGCATATAGAAGAAGGCTCACTAATAAAGAATATTAATGAAAGAATAATGGAACACAAAAAAAACGGTTACAAATCAATTGCCATAATAGGAAAAGACATAAAAGAGTGTAAAGAAATTGAAAAACAGATAAGTAAGATAAGAGAGGATGTAAAATTGATACAGGGAAAAGACTCAAAATATAATGCTGGAATATCAGTTGTTCCGTCATATCTAGCAAAAGGACTGGAATTTGACTGTGTAATAATTGCAAATGCCAATAATGAAAAATATAGTAATAATTCGTTAGATATTAAGCTATTATATGTTGCTATTACGAGGGCAATGAGCAAGTTAGATATATTTTACACGAATACAAAATCAAAAATACTTCCTTGCTAAATAAGAATTTCAACAAAATATATTTTATAATGCACCAAAATTTCAGCTTTTTTGGTCAGCTATCTAAAAAATAGCTACATCTATCAGCAAAACATGTAAAAGTATATTCAATAAAATCAAATTTTGTTATAATAATATCAAGGAGGCAGAAAATGAATATTAAAGTACGTACAAATATATCAAGTGAATTTCAAGATATTGAAATATATGGAGTGCTGCAAAACAACATATTCAATAAGTACACAGCAAATAGGAGTAACAACCATAAATGTACCGACATTAGAAAAGAAAGAAGCTGCAGGAATAGAGCAAAGTGGATTATTAGGAGAAAAAGAAGAACACAAGTAAAAATCAAATATATATTTTAACTAAAAATTTGGTATAGATTAAAATTCGCCGACTTTTTGCTACTTTTTTGAATAACATATAAAAATAGCAGGTTGTAAATGACTTGCTATTTTTGCGTTTTACTTTTTAAAAATGCTTGTCTTATAATGTTTCAAGCCTTTTTGCAATGAGATTTTATCGAAATTGTTTGGAACAACAATGTAGTAAAAGCTAATAATGTAAATGTGGAGCATGTTTTATTGACGAAAATTGGTGGAGAAAAAACCTGGCTCTATTTGAATTTTAGATGTATAATACTTTTATAAATATTTTGAACAGGGTATTTCCTGTTTGTTTAGAAGATTTAAATAGTGCAGATTTAAATCTTATTTTTTTAAGTCATTATTTGTTTATGACTTTAAAATTCGTTTAGGTAGTCTGCTTTTACCCAAAATTTTCTGCTTATTTTAATACTTGGAAAATGTTTTGAATGAAATAAGTTTAAACATTTTTCATTTCCTATGTGCAATAATTCACATACATCTTTTGTCGAGTAAAGCTTTATTTCTTGTAAATTTTGCATAAATTTTTCCTCCTCTCATTGACATTTTTTTAATACTAATATACCATATAAATATGATGTGTCAATTATTCAAAAGAATTTTAAGGGTGCTATAAATTTTCTTTATAATTTAAATGGTAATGATGAATATAAAAATAATACGACACAATCTAAATTTATTGCTTCTATAATTAAACGAAAAACAAATTTATATAAATACATTAATAATACAAATATAATTAATTATACATATTCTGATAAAGCAGAAGATTATAAAAATTCTTCTTTTGATACAGTACTTTCTGATTTATCTTATGATATATCAATGCTTAAAGTATCTAATATTTATACTAGTAATGAGTTGGGAGATATACTTTTTATTGTACTGAGTCAGCTAATACAAAATAATGATACTATAAGAACGTGTCAAAATTGTGGTAGATATTTTATTCCTAATAAATTAAATGAAATTTACTGTGATTTTTTAAATAAAGATGGAACTACTTGTAGAGACAAGGGAGCGGGACAGACATATAAAAAGAATCTTCAAAATATACCTGGTTTATTGGAATATAGAAGAACATATAATAAAAAATTTAATACTATATCGAGAAATAAAGAAGATACAAAATTAAAAGAAAATTTTGATGAATGGAAAAAGTCAGCTCAAGCAGAAATAAAAAAATTCAAGCAAAACATTATAACTGATGAAGAATTATATAATTGGATGATTAAACATAAGTAAACCACCGATACATGTGAAATTCTTAAAGTACTTAAATAAGCCCGAATAGGAGATAAAAATGGAAAAAAATATAGAAATATATAATAAAAAAGAAAATTGCAATATAAAAGCAAAAGTATTTTTTAAAGACTTAATTAATAAAAGTAATAGCATTTTTATATTTTGCCATGGTTTTTGTAGTGGAAAAGGAAGTGACTCAATAAGAATAGTTGCTAATATGCTTTTAGAATGTGAAATCCCATCCATTTCATTTGACTTTCCCGGACATATAGATAGTATTCAAGGTACAGATAAGCTAAAAGTAGATGTGTGTATTTCATATATTAATTCTGTAGTTGAATATGTAAAAGAAGAATATGGAAATAGTATTAAGATATCTTTTTATGCTATTAGTTTTGGTGCATATATTTTGTTGAATAAGTTAATAGGAGATAATTCTTATTATGATAATATCGTACTAAGATCACCTGCATTTAATATGAAAAATATTTTGGTTAAATCATTATTAAAAGATTCTTTTGAACAATACAAAAGAATAGGAAAAGCTAAAGCTGGACATGGTGGTAAAATTGAAATTCCATATGCTTTTTATGAAGATTTAGTGAGTCATAATTTATATGATAATTACAAAGAAAAAAGAAAGATTTTAATAATTCAAGGTTCTCTAGATGATACTGCACCAATTGAAGACACTTATACATTTATTCAAAATAAACCAGAAATTGAACTTATAGAAATAAATAATATTAAACATCATATGGAGCCAGAAGAAATCTCTTTAATCACTGAAATAATGATAAAAAAATTAGATTTTAAAATGTGTCAATGATTTTTGAAAATGTCCCAAAAAATTTTAAATATAAGCCCTAAAATTTTGATTTTTTAGGATTAGTTTTTGGGGTCAGGGTACTTGAGTAATTTTTAAAATTTGTTCTTCGAACACCACCATTTTTTCTACCCTTCATGTACCCTACGAAAAAATAGTTAATTTTAAAAATTACTTTAAGATACTTTTTCTAATTCTTTTTGTATTTTTAAATTTTGTTTTTCTATGAATTTTTCAAATGATTGTCTCTTGAATGGATGTACCATTTGAGGAATGTAAATTTTCTTTGGTTCAGTTGGCAATATTTCATCAAAATTTTGCGATTTTAATTGAACTTTTGGTATTTCTTCAAGGGCAAACATACTATCTTCTACTGTAGCATATAAAGATTTATCAAATGCTTCAATTACCATACATTTAGTACCTTTTCCAAAATATATTGGTGTACCAACATAATTTATGGTTCTGTAATGTTTCTTTTTAAAACAAATTGAATGACCTGTATCTACTATCCTACGAGATAAAACAGCTAAAGTTAAATTAATTTTTTGTAAACTAGGTTGCTTTTCAAAAACAGATTTGGTATTATCTATATATAGAGCGAACTTTGAATTGTATTTGTCTATGAAAGATGGTAAGAAGTTGTTGGCTTCTTCAATTGTAGTTATGTTGGCTAATCTGAGTTCAGGTATTAATCTTAGCTGAAATGATTCAAAAAGTCTTTCAATACGAGGCTTAAATTAATGTGCTCTCATCAAATTCTCTCAATTTCTTATGCAAAAATGATAAACTTTTCGCTGTTTCATTTATTTTGTCAAATTTTATGTCGTTTTGTTCTTCGATATATTGTTGAATTGCATAGAATTTATTGTTATATTTTGTATATAATTCATTTTCTTTATTTTTCAACACATCTGCCACTATCCCTAATGACTCATATATTTTCTTTTGGGTGCATAGTGAAGATTTGATTTGTTTTTCTTCATCAATATTGTATATTTTTACTATGTATTTTTTGCTACTACTATTAATAACAAATATATCATTTATTGTAGTAATTCCTAATTTACGAACATTTTTAATATTCATATTATAATTATCATTTATATTTATTAATTCATTCACTATCATCTTCTTGTATATCATCTATTTTCAGTTTATGTCCGTATCTTATACTATTTAACTCTTCTTTTATTCTAAAACATTTTTCTAGATTTATGTCATATGTATTTGCAATCATCAAAACATAATATAAAACATCTGATAATTCTTCTATTGTACCTTTAATATTGCCATCTTCCATTCTCTGATTTTTTCTTATTACTTCTGCTAACTCTCCTACCTCCTCTATTAATTTTAAGAAATACCTTTGTGTATTTTTCAATTCTTCTGGTTTAGTTCTTTTGTACTTTTCTTCTAAGTACTTTTGCATTTTACCTACCGTTAAACTCATGAAATATACCTCCTCTATTTTATTAAAATTAATACAGTATATTTAGTATAAAATCTTGATGTATTATAACCATATTATTTTTGACATTACTATATATCAAATTCTATTTTATGTCAATTTTTTTAAAATTCGCAATTTATCATTTTAACCAATGCTTATTTTAATTAATATATTTTCTATGTGAATTTTTTACATTATTTTGGTTTACCATCGCATATTCCATTGTAGTATTGATTTTGATATGACCTAATAATTTTTGTACTTGCTCTATGGGAATACCTTTATCTATTGCCATAGTTGCCATTGTTCTTCTAAATTTATGAGGATGCACTTTATATTAGCTTCTTTTCCAAGATTTCTAATTAATATTTCTACACCAGATATTCCTAGTCTGTTATATGGTTTTATTAATGATACAAATAGTGCCTCATTATCATCTGTTCTTGTTTCTAAATATTTAATTACAGACAATACAAACAGATAATGGATTTGAATTTACAAATAGATTAAGTTGGCAAGCATTTTTAAAAAATAAAAAAACAATGTTTGAAAATACATTAGAAGAATTAGGATTAGAATATAAAGTAATAAAGCCACATACACCAAAACAAAATGGAAGAGTAGAAAGAAGTCATAGAAAAGATCAAGAAAGATTTTACTATAAAAGAGTATTTTATAATTTAGAAGATTTAAGAAATCAAGGAAAAGAATGGAGAAAAGAATATAATAATTTTCCTATGAGACCACTAGGATGGTTGAGTCCCAGGGAATTCATAAAAAAATATAAAAGTCAAGAAGAATCGTTATTTGCAATATAGGTGCTCAAAGTATTTATTTTAAATAATTTGTGACAAATGATTGATTAACCTACAATTATTATAAAAAAAATTTTGTAAAAGATATTTACAATCAGGAGAATGATGTACCACGGGCAGACCAAATAGACATGCTCAACCGATCGATTAATTTCTTTAAGGATGCGGACGTCTTTTCGGAAGAACGTTTCAAACAAGAAGTCGTACAAGAACCCGAAGTAATCAATGCTTTCGAGAACTTCAAATGCCAGTACGAAACGGATAATAATGTCGAACTCACCGACCAGTTCGCCATATCGGATTTTGCTGTGAAGGATGAGAAAAAATATTTTAAACATGTCCTTAAATTAGACAAGAATTTTCACGTCTATATTCACGGAGAAAAAAAATATATCCGCAAAGGTTACGATCCTGACCGAGATATGAATTATTACGTACTCTATTTTCGGAATGAAGAGTAAAAAATGAAAAATGTCAACGGATGAAAAAGACAGGAATAATCGTCGGCTTGATTGTTTTACTCGGCTTGGGAGGTATTGCAGGAGGTTATTATTACTTTGTGCAGCGTCCTAACATCACTGTCGGCGATGATGGGATTATTTTCATTCAGCCGGGAGATTCCTTTGAAACGGTCATGACAACACTGATCAGTAGCGGATATGTAAAAAACGAATACACCCTTAGCAAGCTTGCAGAACTGAAAAAATATCCTTCTGCAGTAAAAACCGGCCGGTATCGCCTGGTCGACAAGATGAACAATAATCAATTGATCAATATGT
>OHTF01000929.1_pt1 | contig 10697 bp, 3 predicted proteins | sample 1578811 | NCBI WGS metagenome assembly OHTF01 (sample SAMEA3879571, study PRJEB24766) | human gut metagenome | biome: human-associated habitat; feature: feces | place: USA | collected 1985/1987
GCGTCAATCTCCGCCCGCAACTTGCCGTCATCCCTTCCGGCGAAAGCCTTATCGGCATACTTTCCCCAAGTGGCTGCATTCGGTCCTATCACGGAAAACGTAATATCCAGACTATCTGAATCAAACGTCCCGCGGTTATCTGTGGCGGACTTGATCTGTATAGAATCGAAAGCGACGAAAATGATACTACCCGGCACACTGCCTCTGATGCCGTCATTTTCCGCATCCAACATCAAATCGTTAGGAGCGGGATTCCTGATATTAAGAAAACATTCGAGGATATTTCTTCCATAACTCTGTGCCGTATAGTAATCCGAGGCAAAATAAAACCCGTCTCCGTAAAGATTCTTTCCCTTGTTTTTCTTGGCGCCGCCTGAACGCATCATGCTTTTCTCAAACACCGTAAAGCCTCGATTCTGCGTCCCATGATACACCACCAATGGCTCCCCGTTCTCGTCAACTACCTTGGACATGTTACTCTCTATCTCCTTGACACGGGAGGCAACATCCATCACTATGCTCTTGGAGACTCCTGATGCGCCGGTAACCACCCCGGTCTTGAACGCATCACGGAGTCTTTCCTTTATTTGGACCTCGTGAAGGTAAAAGCCGATGCGCGTTTTCCCGTGCATCACCACCACCTCGCAAATATACTCGGACCCCTTGATGGTAACGGGAGCGGCAATCACAAAACTGTCATCCCCGCGTCCCTTCCAATTCGGGGCATGCTCCACGATCACCCCCTGTTCAATCACATCATGGACCAAGGCAAACGCGGCGGCCTTCAATCCTCCTATCCCATGGGCGAGGGAAGCCTTCACACCGCGCACATCCAGCTTCACTTCCCCAATCTCCGGATGCACGGCAATACCCTGGTACTTCTCGTTCCAGTACTCGGAAACCTTCTCCGTCAGCTTCCGTCCGTCGGGCTGGAACTCCTGGCCGGAAATGGAAGCCGCCGGCTCCATGGTCATGATCTTTTCTATGGCTGCCTTGAACCGGGCCACCTTCTCCCAATCTCCAAACCAGTTTTTAAACTCCGGCGTTCGCACCTGCCGGTACTGTTCCGGCGTCAGGTTGGACGGCTGCCCGTTGGGCGCCAGTAAGGCATCATTCTCCCCGGCCAGGGAAAAATTCGCTGCGGGAGCCTCATCTTCCGCAGGGGCGGCCCCCCTCGTCAGCGCCGCGTCCAGCATCCGGCTCACATCCTGGGAAAGCTGCAACATCCCCGTATCGGCGGACCCCGCCTCCTGTTCCGGCGCCTCCAAAGGAAGAACGCCGTTCTCCCGGTCCACCTCCTCCCGCGTCTTCACCCCCAGCTCCACCATCACGGCGTCATTGGCCTCCTTAATCAAATCCTCATGCAGGCCGAAATTCTGCCATCGGGCCCTCTGCGCCTTCAAATCCTTCACCACCGCCTCCAGCGCGGCGGCATCCCTCACATCCACGCCATACTTCCTGGCCGTCTCCGGGCGTCTGCTCGCCCCGCTAATGGAAGAAATCTCCCTCGTCAGCTCGCTCACGCGGGCGGCGGCGTACTGGGCCAGCCTTGAAAAATACTCCTCCGCGTGGGAATTGCCGAACAAATCCGTCTCAAACGTCATCCCGGCCGCCTCCGCCAGCCCGCGGATGCGGTCCATATTCGCGGCCACCTGCATCACGGCCAAAGCGGCCTGCCAGCTCTTCCCCTCCATCAGGGCCCGCAGCCCGGCCCGCTGCACCTCGGTCTGATTGCGGAACGCCATCGCCACGCGCCAGGCGTCATCCGGAGAAACAAGCTCATTCCCCAGCGCGTCCAGCAAATCGGAACAGCCGTACAGGCCCAGTTCCACCCCGCGGCGGGACTGCCCCTTGCGGAAAATCCCCCTCTCCACCGCCTCCTCCTTCGTCAAACGCTTCCGGCTCACATAACGGGCAATCTCAAACAGGGAAGCCTGCCCGTCCCGGATATTATTCTCCACATCATGCGTCTGCGCCCAATCCAAATCAAACCCGGCCGCCTCATCATACACCGTGCAATTAATATCCTCATCCGTGCAGGCGTTAAAACGGTGCCGGCCGCTGATCACCTGCAGGGCGCCATCCTTCCGCCTCCACACGGAAATCGGCGCGGCATTGCGCTGCCACGCCCCCACAATCGGATTCACCACCCCGGTCTGTTCATCCGCCCCCTGCTTAAACTGGGGCACATCCGGGCAAAGCGTCAGCCGGGACTTCTCAATAAACCCCTGGCGCACCCCCTCCTGAACCTCAATAAAAGCCCCGTTAAACACCCCTGACCCATCCGGCTCGCCCAGCGCCTCCACGCGGGCCTGCTCCCGCTCGCGCCGCGCCTCCTGCGCCTCCGGAGAATTCTCTTCTGCGGCAGCCTCATCCGCTGCCGCCTGCGCGTCGGCCTCATCCTGCGCCTTGCTCTCCGCAAGCTCATCCTCCAGCGTCCGGGCCTCCGTCGCCACGCCCGCGCCAAACATCGCGTCCAGCCCCGCCTGCGCTCTGGCCCGCTCCATGGACAACTCCATCAAATCTCCCTGCTGGTCCCGGTACAGGGCATTCCCCGCATCCAGCATCACCGCCAGGGCCTGACGCACCGGCAGGGAAAACACGCCCTGTTCCTCCGCCTGGCGCACCATCTCGCCCAACTCCACGCGCGCCTTAAAATACCCCAGGAACCTCACCAGGTGATTCAGCAACTTCCGCAGCCAGGAGGGCAGGGACGTACTCCGCACCGCGTCCGCCAGCCAGCGGGAACGCCCGATTTTGGAAAACGCCTCAATCGCGTCATGACCCGTCACCGGCTTCCCGGCGTCCAGGTGAATAAACTGCATCTCCTCCCCCCGCGCCTCCGGAAACAACTCATTCATCACCCTCTGCGCCTCCTGGAGCATCGCGCAGAACTCGTCCCAGGACAAACCCTGCTCCGCCTGCCAGGAAATGACCGCCTGTTCCATCGTCTCCTCCATCAAATCCTCCACCGTCGCGCTCCCGCGGGCATACCTCAACACCCGGCGGAACGTATCTCCCCGGCGCACCTTCGTCACATAAGCGTTGGAAAACGGGGCATCCATGGCAGGAGCCTTAAACTCCGGGTTCCGGGCCTGTTCCGTCCTGATGCGTTCCTGGGATTCCTCCCATGTCTGCACAAGGATCCCCAGCGGAATATGCTCGCTCAACGCAGCATCCATGCGGGCGGCGGCCTCCTCATAACTCACCCCCTCCGCCTCCAGGGCGCGGATAGCGGCCATTGCCATATCCGCGCGGGCCTTCATCTGCCCCAGCGTCTCCGGGGCAATCACCACCCGTTCGGCCCCTGTCTGTTCATCCCTCACCGTGCGCGTAATCACCTCCGCCGCGTCAAAACGCCCCTGGGCAAGAGCCTGGCCCACGGTCACATCCCCGGCCAGCAAATGCTGCGCCCCGACAATGGCATGTTCCATATCGGCATCCACAAACGCCTGCAAATAAGCCGTCATCTGCTCGCCGTCCATCAGCGTGTAGGAAGGGGTGCCCTCTTCCTGCCCCTCTCCGGAAACGGAAGCATCCTCCCGCGGCGCTTCCGTGCCGCGCGCCGGAGCATACACCCGGAACATCCCCTCCTGTTCCGCCGGCTCCACCCTGGGAACCATGCCGGCATCCTCGGCGGCCCGCCACGCGTCCAGCTCCCGCAAAGACTCAATGCGTTCCCCGGAAAGGCGTTCTCCGGCAGCCGCGCTCGCCCGCTCCATGGAAGCCTGCGGATCCTCCATCCAGGAATCATGCAAATTGGAAAGAGCTCTTTCCAGCACACCTTTCCTGTCAGGCTGCTCCATGGCATCCAGCAATCCGGCCTCCGTTCCCCCGGAAGCCTTATAAGCCGTCAGCATATCCCGGAACCGTGCGCTATCCCTGCTCAACTGTCCGTAATTCAGGGAGGACATGCCGATGGAAAACAGGGCAAGAGCCGCGAACTGGTCAGGCTCCAGCATGGCTTGCATATCCTGAAGATATCCTGAAAAAGTGGCCTTCCCTCGCTCGTCATTCAAAAAAAGGTCTGTCGCGGAATTCATGATGTATTCGGCGGTAGGTTCAAGAAACGCCTCTTCCGCCATACCCATCACCGCATGTCCCGCCACCTGCGCCTTGGGAGAAGATGCAAACCTTGCCCTCCATGAAGCGGCATTCCCACGTCCGGCCCATTGCTGGATTTGACGAAACCCCGGAACCATCTTGCCAAGACCTCCAAAGGCTATCTTTTCGACACTTGCCGCAGAAGCTCCACGGAACAGGGAGCGCCACTCGCGTTCATCTCCCTCCAGCCCCATATTGGCCCCCTCCATGCGGGATCTCTGCGAGGCGCTTCCGAACATGAGATGCCACCCGGCATAAGGCACCGCCATGGGAACCCAGTCCCCGACCAGCCCCCCCAGCTTATAAGAAGCCCTGTTCAGAAAAGAAGAATTCTCTAAAAACTCCCTTTCGCCGCCTTCCAGCGCGGCGGCCATCAGGGACTCTATCCCGATGCGGGCCTCTTTCCTCTTCTCTCCCTCAAACTGAATATCTGCAACACGCCTCGCTATTTCCTTGCTGCTCAACCCCTGTTTCCTGAAATGTTCCCGAAGCCGGTCAGATTCAAAAGGATTCATTTCTTCTCTGCCCGTGTTCTTCAAATTCTGCCTGTAGGTCTCAAGACTTCGGGTAAAATGATCCCACGCCCCTGACTTGGCAGCAGGAATCGCGGACGCGGCCCTTACCATATATTCCCCCGTTTTAGCCAGCGCGCCAGCCCCCTCCGCGATTCGGGGAACCTCTGTCACGCCCATCCTTTTCCCGGCGGTATCCCTGGACATCTCAAACAGAATGCGCCCAAACATGGTGCGGGCATCCTCATCCCTTCCCAGAATCTCCGCCAGCTCGTCCGCCATCTGATCGTTAAACAAATTTCCGTCCTGAACATAACGGTCTATATAAGAAGTCGCCCGGCGGGCACGGTTGAGAGAAGCAAAATCCACTCCGGCGTTGAACAATCCCAGCCTCTCTTCTGCTTTAAGAGCATTCTCGCCCCCCAATACGTACCTTTTGGCTGCCTCTGACAGGTTGACATGTTCCCGTTCCCGGAGCTCCCTCATCCGGTCTTCCCTTTCCACGATATCCTTGCCTCGTTCCCTGAAATCCTGCCATATCTGTTCAGGGGAAATGATGCCTTTGCCCCACAAATCATGAGTATTCTTGTAAATCTGAAATCCCGCATCACTATCTCCATCTCCCAGGACTTCCGCCAGACGCATGCCCAGCATATAGGAACGCTCTTCATCATTAGATGATTCAAGACGCCAAACAGAATCTCTTCCCCAATGTTCCGCCATACGATTGATTGCTTCCCGATCGTTTTTATCCGCACGCAGCAAAGTTATGATCATATTTTGCCGCTTCCGTTCCTGATCACGTTTTAGGCTTTCCTTTTCCCTAATCATTGCATTCCATTGGTGCCGCACAGAATCCATATCCGTCAAACTGGGACGGAAAGTTCCGTAAACACCTTCATTGGCCGATTTGGTATCCATGAAATTCCCGGCTTCAAGTCCGGCGCTTTCTTCCAGCCCATTCAATCCGCCTTCGTCAAGCATCTGGACATCCTGCTTCCATTCGTCAACCAACTTCGGAGAATCCGCCTTCGCCTGTTCCTGAGCCGGGGTAATCTCCGGCAGGTGAAATCCGGTGGCAGCCTCGCCCTCCGGCAGAGGTTGAGAGGAAAAAGAGAGATCCAGAGGCATGTTCGCAGCATTGGCCCCGTCAAAGGAAAAATCGTCGTTCATGGTGAAAAATGTTTATAATGTGTTCAATATTAAAATGATTCATAATACTTGCTTACGCCGCTGACCCAATGCTTATTCAATCCGCGCGGGTCATTCCCGGCTCCTGCCGGGGCGTACTTCCCGCCAATCGCGGCAATCGTCGTCAGCCCCTGATCCAGATAATGTTTCCTCAACAGGCGGGCAGCATAATCAATGCTCTCTTCCACAGAGGAAAAAGCGCGCGGGCCTCCTCCATTCGGGCTGATGCCCATGGCGTTATTCTTCCGCAGGAAAGCGGCGCTCGTCCCCTTGCCGGTCTCGTGCATGGCAATAGCCATCAACAACTTCGGATCCACACCGTACTTCCTTCCCGCATCATAAAAAGCCTGGCTGTACTGCCCCAGTCCCCCTAGCTTGGCGGAAGGCACCCTGGACTCTCCGGCATCCTGCTTCCAATCCTGGCTCCCCGGATATTCTCGCTTGAAAAACGCCCTCATTTCCGGACTGGCAGGCGAAATCGTCACATTCGTATCCATCTTGGAAGAAAACGTCATCCGCAGCTTGCTGGCGCCGGACAGGGTAAGCTGGGGGGAACTTCCCATGGTGTAGCCCACCACGGGCAGGGGCTTCCCGCGGCGGGAAGAAGAGGAAGAGGGAACTAGGGCAGCCAGGCCGGAAACGTCGTCGCCAAACCGGCTCCTCATGCTCTCCGGCAGAAGAATACCGGCAGGAGCGTTCGTATTCACGGTATCCACGGAAATCGTCGCAGGGAAAGTAACCGGCTTTCGTAGAATTTCCTTCCGGAGTATGCCACTTCTCTCTCTCTCACTTAATAATTTGGGGCCAGCCCCGAACCTCCGAATATCATCCTCGTTCCATTTATTCAGAGTTTTTTGCCTTTCTTCATCCAACGTATTCCCGTATTTAACCGTCATTAAATCAGTCCGACCTGTCACATTTCTCAAGATCGCTTCAAGCATATCCTCTTGGATAGCAGAGGAAGGATCCTTATCATTATGGCTGTTCTTATATCCTTCGAACCACGCTTCAAACCTCTCGCGCACAACTCTTTCAGTATTGGCTACAAGATTCTTCTCAATATCTTCCAGTTTGTTCCCCTTATACTTTGTTGTCCATTTATCTTGTTCTTCCACTTCCAGACCGGAATTACTACTAGCTTGATAGTATTGTAGATAAGCATCTACTGCTTCTTGCCCCAAAGTTCCCACCAAGTTGTCATAATCCTTCTGCCGATAAAGCTTCATTCCTTCCATTTCCTTGAAGCGATCACTCACTTTAAGCATCGGAACATCTGCTTTCCTCCCCGCCCACTTATCCATACGGTTCAAGATATCTTTCTGGAACTCGGATGACTTCCCGTAACGCTTGCACAGACGGATCACATTTTCCTTCTTACTCGCCAAATCGGCTCCTTCTTCCCCAGCCCTCACCATATCCGCAACCCGGTAAATGAAAGAATCAATCTGCGGAGCGCATGCGCTGTAATCCCCGTCTCGCTCATAAACCGCATGAAACCCCAATTCTTCCTGATAGAGGGGACCGGACAACAAAGCGTTCGTCACGGCCTGCTTGTCATTCTTTGATTTAGGACGGGAAGCTATCTGCTCAATCAACTCCGTAAGCCTGCTGTCATCCCGGCGGCTTAGGGACCGCATCATCTCATCCTGCTCGGCAGCGGAAAAAAGCCCGTCCAACTCCCCGCGGTTAATCTTCTCGGCGGCAAGATCCGGGTTGGTTGCGGCCAGGTTCTTGAAATTCAGGAGGGCAGACGTCTTATCCACCTTCAACCTCATTTCATCCCCACGCCCGCGCGTAATTTGCCCCGCTTCAACGGCCCGCTCAATCACACGGTGAGCGCCGCTCCAATCTTTCTGTTCCACGGCCAAATCGTAATTATCCTGAAACGCCTGCTTCCTGTTTTTGGCCTCCGCATCCAATGTCATCAGATCCACCCTGGAAGCCAGGGCGTCATTAGCCTGCATCAAATCCCCCTTCTCCCGCATGGCATTCTTCGCCAGCCAGAACGGACGGTTAATCTTGTTATTCTTCTCCTGCCACTTGATAATAAACGCATTCACTTCGTCCTCCCTCCGGTTCCCCTCGGAATCGTAAAAGCCGCCCTCGGCTCCCCAGGGAAGCCGGATCTTGCTCTCAAACTCATCCCGCATCTGCAGATCATTAAGTCTCCGCTGATGTTCCGCCTGCTGGCTTTCCCCGAAATCCTTCAGCTCCGCGTACTGCTCGCCAGCTCCCAACCCCGCCTGAACCGCCGCATCCAGCATTCCGCCCATCGGCTGAACGTGGGGAGTAAAACCGGGCCCCTGCATCTGCTGCTGGGGAGACTGGGGAACCGCCCCCTGGTACAATGGCAACTCTCTGGACATAACTCTAACAATCTTTGGTTAAACCTGTTCCGAAATCCTCATGACGGCAGAAATCCGCAACCGCCCGTTCCCTGGTCCCGTACCCCTCTCCACGTCCGGCCATGCCGCGCCCCCAGCGCACCCGCTCACACCATCCCAGGCTCAACAGCACCCTGCGCAGCGCCGGAAGATGACTGCACTGAAACACCACGTACAGGCAGCCCGCATCATCCGCACATGGAACCCCGGCCAGGAAACAATCGGGGGCCGCGTGAACCACGCCGCCATGCTCCAGGCAAAACCTCACCGTGTCTGAAAAACTACCTGCTTCCCTTCCTTCCAGAAAATCAAAAGCCTGTGTCACCTTATTCTCCATAAACCACTACCCCCTCTTATTCACTGCGGTTACCTTGAAACTCCATGTCCGGCGGAACGCCGGGTAATGGGGCCTGAACCGGAACGTCGTATTCGCGTTGCTGACGGCGCACGAAAGCGCCCCATCCCCGTTGACCAGGGCATTACTGGCCGCATAAACGCTTCCGTCCGCCAGCCTGACGCCCGCCTGTGCCGGAGCCTCGCATGTCACCGTGTCCCGGTTATGCCCATTCTTGTGGACGGCCCCCGCAACATGCACAGTCCCGGAAGACATCCCCTTCAACGTAAAATCCGCATGGGAACTCACCTTCTTCTGCCACTTGTCCAACTGCGCCCACAGCCGTGTTCCCGGCAGCCAGGGGAGGGCCCATTCACCAATGCCGGCGGATCCGGAGGAAGCCGTCACTGCAAACTGGGCATCATACCTGTCGGGAATCACGGCCTCTACCGTCACGACATCCCCGGCCCTCACGTCCTGGAACAAAGGCCCTTCATCACCAAAGCTGAACAACCCCATGCCGAACTCCGCCCTGTTCCATGTCCCGTATGCGGAATTAACCAGATACGACCTCCCCCCCGCCGTCAGCTTCATGAACCGGTTCTGGGAAGAAAAACTCTCCACGGCATTCAGGGCATGCAGCCAATATGCTTCATCCGCCGTCTTCGGAAAAGAAGACATATCCACCGCAAGGGAAGCCACACGGTCGTCATTGGACGGCCAAATCTGGCTGCCGCCGTACATCACGCGCTTGACCGGCGTTTCCCCGATCCTGATACCGTAAACATAAAGCCTCTTGCGGCTGCCAAGCGTCACCCTCATCACTCAAACAATGTAATACTTGATCTTCGGGTTATGTTCCGTCATGCCGTTGTACTCCTCCTCCGTCACCACCACATCCCCTTCCCACTCATCCGTCTTGTGAATCACGGCTTCGGACAGGTCGTCCAATTCGGTCTTCCCTGCAAACGTGGAATCCGCGTAAACCTTCGTTACGTATTGCCGCAACACGCTATTAACCTCCTCCTTCGTGAACAGAAACTCCTTTTTATAATAACACTCATCCAAATGCTCCAGGACCATGGCTGCGCCGGGAACCGCATTCCCGCGTCCGTCCGTCATGGAAGAAGCCAGAAAAACCCCGGCCAGCACATTCGCCGCGGCGCTCTTCAGCTCCAGACCTCCGGTCTGGCTCTGCGTAAACTGGCCGGACGTTGCCAACCCTAAATAATAGGCGTCTCCGAACCACTCCGGCGTCTTGCTCATCTGGCTGTCCAGCCAATCCATGTGCCTGCTGCCCCATGCCGACGGGCTCATGTGCTGCAACGCTCCGCCATACACCAGATTATTAGCCAGCTTGTGATCCTCCGTAGCCCCAACCCCCTGCTGGTACGGAATCGGATTGCTCTGCCCGAACTGGCTGCCCAGCTTGACGACGCCCGCGCTATTCAGCCCGGCCCAATTAACCCCTGCCGTGCCGTCGTTGTTAATGCCGATGCACCACGTGCCGGGTACACTGCTGGTCGAAGGCTTCATTGCCCCATAGCGGCCATAAGCCGCAGCCTGGGCCACCATGCGCCCCTCCGCGTCAAACCCTACGGCCCCGCCGTCTGCAAGCACATCCGCCGTCGCGGGCCTCACCGTGCCCGGCGTCGTGAAATCCGCACGGGGCACGCTCATCTGGCCGGAAGCGTCATTGCCCACCGGCGCCCCGTCCTGCACGGTCGTATCCGTTCCCAACCGCACCAGGCCGTAAATCTCCGCCGTCGCAATATCATTGGCTTCGCCCACACATACCCAGCTCCCGGAACCGTCGTCAGACTCAAGCCAGGCGTAAACGTCAAAATGGCGATTCTCTTCATCATCATACCAGGGGCAATAATAATAAAACCCTCCGTTGCAGGTCTCGCCGCTCTGGGGAATATGGTCTTTGCCGGGAACGATGATGCGGCGCACCCTGGCCCCGTCAATGCCGTCCTTTCCGGCGGCAGGAAGCCCCGTGTCCCTGTACTCGCCCGTCAGCACACTCCATTCGCACCAATTCCCCGCAGCATTCACATACGGGCTGTGTCCGTCCTCCCCGGCGGCGGAAATCTCCGTATCGTCCCACTCCTGCGTCTCCACATTCCAGATCATCCACGTTCCGACAGCGGAAAGCCTGGGACTCTTGCC
>OHTF01000939.1_pt1 | contig 10657 bp, 9 predicted proteins | sample 1578811 | NCBI WGS metagenome assembly OHTF01 (sample SAMEA3879571, study PRJEB24766) | human gut metagenome | biome: human-associated habitat; feature: feces | place: USA | collected 1985/1987
CCTGCTGCCCCTGCCATTGCCGCAGAGATGGTAAATGCCATCAGCTTATATTTCGTAATGTTGATTCCGATTGATTCTGCCGCAATACGGTTATCACGAATCGCCATGATCGCACGTCCATCTCTTGAATTGATCAGGTTCTGCACGATAAACAATGTCAGCAGGATCAGGATAAAGCCGATCACAAATGTAGAGTTCTTCGGTGTTCCCGTAATTCCCTGTGGTCCGTTCAGGATCACCGTTCCATCAGCATCCATATTCAATGCCATAACATCCTTTGTCGTCACATGGAACCCCTTGGAATCTTTTCCGATATAAAGTACATTCACCATATTTTTGATAATCTCACCAAATGCCAGCGTTACAATGGCAAGGTAGTCACCTTTCAGTCTCAGTACCGGGATTCCGATCAGCATACCGAAAATCGCTGCTGTCACGATTCCGATCAGAAGTGCCAGGAAAAACCGCAGACCATCTGAAGCGATCACATCTCTTGTACATTTTGAAAAGAAGGCACTTGTAAATGCACCAACGCACATAAAACCTGCATGACCAAGACTCAGCTCTCCCAGGATACCAACAACCAGGTTCAGTGAAACTGCAAGAATAATATAGGTGCATAACGGTACCATCAGCCCCTGAAGAAGGCTCGAAATACTTCCTGCACTGATCAATATCTGCATGATCACAAATGCGAGGATCACCATAGCGTACGTGATCAGGTTATTTTTTGTCGTCTTATTCATCTTTTTTAACATCCCATCCACCTACACTTTCTCCTGAATCTGCTTACCTAAAAGTCCGGTAGGTTTCACCAGCAGCACAACGATCAGTACTGCAAACACGATTGCATCTGCCATCTGGGAAGAAATATATGCCTTACTGAAAATTTCGATCAGTCCCAGCAGGATTCCTCCGATAAACGCTCCCGGGATCGATCCGATTCCACCAAATACTGCTGCAACAAACGCTTTGATTCCCGGCATTGCTCCTGTATACGGTGTGAGACTCGGATACGTGGAACAAAGAAGAACCCCGGCAACTGCCGCCAGTCCTGAACCGATTGCAAATGTAAGGGCGATCGTTCCGTTTACATTGATTCCCATTAACTGTGCCGCACCTCTGTCCTCTGATACAGCACGCATCGCCTGTCCCGGCTTTGTCTTCTGCACAAATGCCATCAGCACAACCATAATCACCACGCACACGACGATCGTGACGATCGTCTCTCCTGAAATCTTCAGTTCTCCTCCTGCAACAGAAATGCCTTTCCATTTGATCACTGAAGGAAATGTCTTCGCATTCGCTCCAAAGATCAGAAGTGCCACATTCTGTAACAGATAGCTGACACCGATCGCTGTGATCAGTACTGCCAGGGAAGAGGATGCGTTCCTCAATGGTTTATAAGCAATCCGCTCCATCACAACTCCCAGGACTGTACACGCAACAATCGAGATCACTACTGCAGCCGGAACCGGCATCCCTGCCTGATTCATGCTGACGAGAGCAACATATGCACCGATCATGATCACATCACCATGAGCAAAATTCAGCATCTTGGCAATTCCATATACCATCGTATAACCAAGAGCAATGAGTGCATAAACGCTGCCCAGACTAAGTCCGTTTACCAAATACGATATAAAACTCATATTCCTTTTCCTCTCATCCTATTTTATTGTAGTTTGCTTTTTTCATTATATCACATCACAAAATCAGCCGCAAGAAAAATAGAATGCACTCTGTCTTTGCTTTCATTTTTCCTGCGGCCTTCTTTGGCTTTTGACCCCGACATCTATTTATCTTCCTGTATAAAGATGAAATAATTCCGGATCTGTCACTTTTTCAATCTGGTCATACACCGGAGTACTCGCCTCTTTCATCTGCTCTCTTGTCTCTTCATCAGGCGTTATAATCTTGGTTCCGCTCTCCTCGATCTCACGGATCTTCTCACTGATTCTCTCATCTGACTTCTCTCTTGCATATTCCTTGGCAATCTCTTCTGCCTCACGCAGGATCTTCTGATCCTCTTCTGAAAGCTTTTTATAAAAATCTTCACTCACGATCAATGAAATCAGATGCGGTACATGATTCGTTTCAATAATGTAATCCTGCTGCTCATACAACCGGTTTGAAACGATCACTTCGTATGGATTTTCCTGTGCATCAATCGTATGCTGCTGCAATCCGATATACACCTCACTGAAGCTCATGGGAGTCGGATTTGCTTTCAGCTTTTTCCAGAAGCTCAACTGGTACGGATCTTCCATTGTACGGATCTTCTGTCCTTTGAAATCGTTAATACTCTTAACATTCTTATTGGTAGACATAACACGGAATCCCTGATCCGCATAACCTAACAGCTCGTAACCGCCGTCATGATAGACCTGCTGCATCCGGCTCAGGAACTCCGGCTGATCTACCTTATCCCTCAGCTCTTCAATATCATCAAACACACACGGTGCATCAAAGATTGCTGTATCATCAATAAAATTAACCTGTGGTGCTGTATTCTGTACTACAAATGGGATATCTCCGTCATAGCAGCTCTCCAGCAGTTCTCTGTCCCCGCCAAGTACACTGTTCGGATATACTGTGATCTTGATCCTTCCGTCACTGAGTCTGTCCGCTTCTTCTGCGAATTTTTCCGCATAGATCTGCGTCACTGTATCCTCAGGGCTGGCTGTTCCGAGCGGATATGCATACCGCTGTTCTGTACTTTCTTTTCCGGCACACCCCGTAAGCAGCCCCAGGAAGGCAACGCTCACCATCACGCCTGTCAGTCTTCTATATTTCATATCTGTATCTGTCTCCTTCCATGTCATTTCCTGTAACAGCATTTCTACAATAACGCAAGACTTACTGCCGGCACAAAGGTAACGATCAGCAATGCAGCAAAGAAATAGAGGATCATCGGCATCGCTTTCTTTGCGATCTCCATCACCGGTACATCTGTCAGTGAACTTGCCACAAATAAATTCACTCCGATCGGCGGTGTTACAAATCCGATTGCCAGATTGACAACCATGACAATACCAAAGTGGATCGGATGGATCCCCACTGCCTCAACGATCGGGATCAGGATCAGGATTGCCGGAGTTGTATCCATCACCATTCCAACGATCAGTAAAAATACGTTGAGTACAAGAAGTAAGACAATCTTATTCGTAAAATGTGCAAGGATCCATGCACTGATTTCCTGCGGCACCTGCATCAGTGTCAGTACTCTTGAAAATGCAATGGATGCAGCAAGAATAAAAAGGATCGGTGCATACGTCCTGATTGCTTCTACCATAATGGTCCAGATATCTCTGATCTTAATACTTTTATAGACAAATAAACTGATGATCAGTGCGTAAAAAACCGAAATAACTGCTGCCTCTGTCGGAGATGCCACACCGGTATAAATACATCCAAGAATGATCACCGGACTGAGCAGTGCAAAAGCACTGTCCTTTAACACCCTTAAAAGCCCCTTATCATGCAGCTTTCCGACCATTGCCAGCTTCTTTTCCTGATCTTCCCCATGCTTTTTACAATAGTAGATCGCGTACACCATCAGAAGACCGCCGATCATTACCCCCGGAATGATCCCTGCAATGAAGAGGTCACTGACTGATGCACCGGATGCCGTTCCATACATGATAAACGGAATACTTGGCGGAATAATAACACCCAGGCCGCCTGCAACCGCCACAAGAGCTGTCGAAAACTTCTTATCATATCCCATCTCCATAAGGATCGGGATCGTCATACTTCCTACTGCGGCTACCGTAGCCGGTGCTGATCCCGAAATCGCTCCGTAAAACAGACAGGTCACAACCACTGCACATGGCATCCCGGCGGTTCTCTTTCCCATAAAATAAGCAAATACATCAAATAATTTTCTTGAAATCCCACCCCGTGCCATGATAATTCCTGAAAGTACGAACATCGGAACTGCAAGCAAAGGGAAACTGTCGATTCCTCCAAGCATAGAACGGATGACATAAGTTCCGCTTGCTGTAAAGGACGGATCTACCGCTCCCGGAAGTACCGATGCAATTCCGAGAGATATGGATACCGGAATCGCAAGGATCAGACAGATCACAAAAATCAAAAATACAACCACCGCCGGCATATCATTCTCCTCCCTTCCTGAATACTCTCTTCCACTCAATGATCCATCTCTGGAATACCCGGATCGCTGACAGGATAAATCCCATCAACGGTGCTGCCTGCACATAGTACATCGGGATTCCCATTGCCGGGCTTGTCTGTCCATTTGCGATTGCAGACAACAGATATTTCCATGCAAACGGGATCAGATAAAGAAATAAGATCAGTTCAAATGTATGATTCACTCCTTTGAAAATGGCTTTTCCCCTCTTTGGGAACATCGCCACAAACTGCTCGATCTTGATAGAAATACATTTTTTCGTACAATAACTCACACTCAGGAATCCTGCCCAGATAAATATATACCGGGTCAGTTCTTCCGACCAGGAAAGTGAAGCTCCGAATATATATCTTGCAATGACCTGTATTCCCATGATCACTGCCATGGCTGCAAGTGCAATGACCAGTAATACTTCTTCCAGGTTCTCATCTAACCATTGTAATGCTTTTTTCATCTCATCACCTTTTCCTTAATTTTCATCATATCTTTTTCGTTAAAAAAAGACTATATCAAAAAATATATCATTTTTTATTTTTTCTGTCCATCCTCTCAATTTCTTCTGCCACCATAACTAAAAAGGATTCCCCGGATCTTTTTGTCGTATACTTCACACAAAAAAACTGATACCTCAGACTCCATCGATAACTCCCCCGAATTGATCCAAACTATCAGTTTTCTTTTTATTTTTCTAAATTCACTTATAAAGATGTCGGGGTCAAAAGCCCCCAACTTTGATGCCTACGGATTGCTCTCCGTGCTACGCACTCCCACAACCCTGGCATCTTATAAATCCATTAATAGATGATCATAGCTACAATTACTGCTGCCAGTGAACCGATCATTGGAGCAAGTACGGATGTCATAAATACATACCAGTAACTTTCTGCCAGTGACAGTTTCATCCAGCGGAGCTGTGCAACCATTCCACCTGCATTTGGCAGTGTATTCATACCGGTTGCACATGCCGGTGCCAGTCTGTGAAGTGCTCCTGCACTTGCACCCTTTGCAAGCAGACCGTCTGACAAATGTTCAAAGAACATGGCGATGGAAGAGGTTCCGCTTCCAAGGATACCGGCAAGGATATTCAGTCCGAAGAACTCTGTCAGATACGGGTTCATCTTCAGACCCATTACAAAGTTGATAATGGACTGGAATCCCGGACAGGACTGAAGTACGCCTGAAAATCCAAGAATCGCTGCTGCCATTACAGTTGCTCCGATTCCATTATTTACACCCTTTTCAAGAATCTTTGCCACACTTCCGACCTGTTTATGACAGAACAGAACAATCACAACAGAACCAACAAACATACTCAGTACAACGATTGCATTTGTATTCATATCTGTCAGGTTAGAAAGAGCAAGTACCAGTACTACAACCAGGATAAACGGGATCAGTGCTACCCAGAAAGACGGAAGATCATCTCTTGTCGGCTGGATCTTAACTGGCTGGGATTCATCGATTGCTGTTCCCTCTTTGATCGCTGCTTTTTTTGCTGCATGAACCATGTAAAAATATCCCACTGCAAAAGATACCACGAAAGCGACCCATCCAAGGATCGGTGCTGATCCCATGGAAGTTCCGAGATACTGTGCCGGCATGATGTTTGTAATATTGATGGCATACGGGATCATTGCTGAGCAGGTTGCTCCGATAAAGATGATTCCCGGAATCATACGGTATGGGTATCCTGCCTGCTTCATCATGATCGTTGCGATCGGTGCCAGTACGAAAAGTACTACAAATCCTGATACTCCCACATATACGAATACCGTTGTGATCAGTGCGATAGACAGGATAACCCGTTTCGCACCCATTTTTTCTGTAACTACATTTGCAATGGATTCAGCACAACCTGATGCTGCCATCAGTTCTCCAAACACTGCTCCGATTACAAGTACAAATACATTGTTCTGAATAAATCCTACATACCCCTCTGCATAAGAACTCAGTGATGTCCACCAGTCCATCCAGCTTGTCAGGATAATGATAAATGAAACCAGGATCGTAGATGTAAATACATCAAGCCCCTTCCAGATTGCTACTACAAAGATGATTGCTGCCAGCAATAATCCGATGACTGATATTGTTGTTGCCATAATTATTTGTCCTCATTCTCACCCACGATCCGAATCTTGCCAAGCGGCTTCCGGTATGGGTTCTTTCCTTCGTAAAAATGTTTATCAAGAAAGTCGATACACTTCTCAATATTCTGATCTGCCTTGATCACCTGAGAACCATGCGGTTCATTTTCAAAGAGATCCAGCTCCACGCGGTCTTCTCCGCAGACAGCTTTTACCTTTTCTGCCATGTAGACAGACTGATGATAGTCGATGACCAGGTCATTTGTTCCATGCTGAATCAGCATTGGCGGACAACTTTCCTTTACATGACTGATCGGGCTTACCTTACTTGTACGTTCCGGATAATACAGTGGATTATATCCCAGCAGCATCGTAAACATTGAGTCATTTGATTCTCCGTCACCCGGCATCATTCCCTTGCCTGCACCGGTCTGCTTACGCACTTCATAAATGTCTGTTCCGAACTGCTCTGCAGAACAAAGCTCACTGATCGTATACCATGCAATGGCACAGTCGATCTTTGAAGATGCTTTTACTCCGACATTCAGATCATCCATGTCTTCCTCGTCTGCTGTCACTGCCAGAAGCTGCGTCACTGTACCGCCTGCTGAATTTCCCCATACTGCAAACCGATCCGGGTCTAAATTCAGTTTCTCTGCATTGGCACGCAGATAGCGGATCGCTGCTTTTCCGTCGATTAGCTGTGCCGGCCATTTTGCTTCCTGTAAAAGACGATACTCTACCGTTGCAACTGCGTATCCCTGTGTCACAGGCAGACACATGGACTTAATGTAATGTGTCCTCTTGTGTCCCGCCGCAAAAGCTCCACCATGGAATACGATCACCAGCGGATATGGGCCTTCTCCGTCTTCCGGATAAAAAATATCCAGAATCTGGTTCGGTGACTCATCTGCATAGGCAAGATCCAGTTCGGTCTTTGCAAACTGCGTGATATCCATCTCCGGCTCTGTCTTCAGAAATGTCTCTCTGTTGTTCATCACTGCCATTTTTTCTCCTCCCAGTAATAATTCGAATGTCATTTTATAAATCCTGATCCTTACAGACTCTTATGAAGCAGACCAAGAACTGTTGTCAGATCTTCAATTCCCATCTGTCCCGGAGCGGATACTTTTCCAACTGCTCCAAATGTCAGTGCTGAACCGAATACTTCACCGCAAAGACGACTGATCACACCGGTTCCTGACATGGACATTGTGATGATCGGACGGTCTGCATATTCTGATGCCATTTCCTCTGTAGCAGAAAGAAGTGTCAGAACATCTTTCTTATTCTGAGGCATTACAGCGATCTTTGGAATATCTGCTCCTAATTCCTGCATTTTTCTTAAACGGGATACGATTTCGTCCTTTGCAGGAGTCTTATGGAAATCGTGATTAGAAGCAATGACTTTTACACCATTTGCATGTGCTGTCTCAACAACTGCTTTCACCGCATCATCTCCTGTAAACGCTTCTACGTCTACAAGGTCAACCAGTCCTGTTTTTGCCGCATTCTGATTCAGTTCTACATAAGTTTCTGTCTCAATGGATTTCTCTCCGCCTTCTTTGGATGTACGGAATGTGAACAGGATCGGAGTCTCACCAAGTACCTCACGAAGAGCTTTCATTGTCTCTTCTGTCTTTGCAAAATCGAAAATATCTTCATACCAGTCTACACGCCACTCAACAACATCGGCCTTTGTAGATTTGATAGTTTCTGCTGCTGCAAGGATTTCTTCTCTTGTTACCCCAACGATCGGTACACAGATTTTCGGGATTCCTGCACCAATTTCAATATTTCTTACTTTTACAGTATTCATAATACTATTCCTTTCTATGACTTCTTTGGAGGGGAACCCGCACCGGTCGTTCTGCTCCGGTACAGGTTTCATTTTTACAATTTTCTTATTTATGCTTCCTCTGCATTTTTCAGAAGTACACCATATCTTACATTTACAAAAAGTCCCAGTGCCACGCCTACTGCTGTAAGAACAATGTTCATTACCATAACCTGGGATGGCTGCATCTTTGCTGCTGCTGTAAGGATCGTGTAGTTACAAAGTGAGGATGCGATCATAATCAGAGCTGTGATCGTTCCCTTGATCTTCGGGAAAAGCATATTGCATACAGAAGTTGCGATCTGAAGCAGTCCGCCTGCTCCTGCCCATCCGATGATAAATGCTCCTGCGATCATCAGCGGCTTGCTCTGTCCTACCAGTACAACGATCAGTGTTGCCAGGCAGATCACCGGATATGCCACGATAAAACGTACATCTTTGATCTTTCTTGTCAGCAGTGCTGTCACAACCAGTGCGATCAGTGTTCCTGCTGAATAATATGTCTGCATGATGGACGGATCAGCCCAGCCTACATTCTCTTTTGCAAAGTTCTGTGCACAGTTAAGCCATAACTGGAATGTTCCCGTGCAGGTAAATCCGATCAGGATCATAGCTACAGACTCGATAGAGAAATGAGTATGTTTTAAGCTGTCGATCAGACCTTCCTTCTTTCCTGCTGCTTTCTGATCTGCATCAGGAAGTGGGAAAAGCATAACCAGTACAAGCAGTACTACATAAATAACACCGCAGATATAAAACAGCATATTATAGGAAACCAGTCCTGTAGCTGTTGTAGCAACAGTTGCTCCCAATACAAACGGAAGGATCATCTGTGCGATGGCAATGAAAAATTTAATTCCCATTGTAGCAACACCCGGTGCTTTGTAGATGATCTCTGCAACTGCCGGATAAATTCCTGTATCCAGGAAGGAGTTTGCAATACCTCCGATGATCGCACATACATAAGCGATCGTATATCCACCATTTGTTCCTGCATTAAATGCAAGTGCAAGACCGATCAGGTAGATTGCATAAGAACCACTTCCGATTGCAGTAGAAATGCGGCGTCCCAGTTTGTCAGATAACGGACCTGCAAACGGCAGGGCGATCAGACGTCCGAGTCCTAATGCCGCTGAGATTGCAGTGATCGCCATTGCCTCTACACCCCAGGATGCGGCAAGAGCTTCTTTTATAACAGCCTGTCCCAGAATGGAACAGCCAATACCATGGATAAAATAATTTAAATACAAAATCAATGCACTTGGCATATATTTCTTATTCATAATGATGATTCCCTCTCAATTCTCTTTCTGATCCTTAGTCATCATATCTGATGTTCAGGACTTCCTTCATGTGGTCGATCGGCATCTCTTTTCCTGTCCAGAGCTTGAATGCAGCAGCTCCCTGGAACAGCATCATTCCAAGTCCGTTCATTGTCTTGCATCCAGCTTCTTTTGCCATCTTACGCATCTTTGTCTCAAGTGGAGAATATGGTACATCAACAACGATCAGTTCCGGACGGAAGAATGACTTGTCAGGAACAACTGACAGATCCTCTAACGGCTTCATTCCAACACCTGTTCCGTTTACAAACAGGTAAGAAGAATCCATCTCTTCTTTTAATTTCTCTTTATCATCTAAATCATATAATGTAGCTTTGCACTCTGTCTTTTCATTGATCTTCTTTACAGTCTCTACTGCATTATCCCAGAACTTATCATGGATATTGAAGATGGAGATTTCTTTTACTCCGTCAAGTGCTGCCTGGATTTCGATTGCTGTTGCAGCTCCGCCTGCTCCGCAGATCGTCATTTTCTTTCCGATCACATCAATATCATTATCCTTTAATGCCTGCATAAATCCGATTCCGTCTGTGATATGTCCGATCAGTTTTCCGTTATCATTTACGATTGTATTAACTGCTCCACACATCTCTGCTGCCGGTGACAGTTCGTCCAGATACTGTCCAACTACTGTCTTATTTGGCATAGAAACGTTAGATCCTACCATCTTTAAAGCACGAAGTCCTTTGATCGCATCTTCCAGTGTGCTGTTGTCAACTTCAAATGCAAGGTAAGCATAATCAAGACCAAGTGTTGCAAATGCTTCATTATGCATTGCCGGTGAGCTTGAATGTCTGATTGGATAAGCCATAAGTCCGATAAGTTCTGTGTGTCCTGTAATTCTCTCTGCCATGATTTGTTCTCCTTTTCTTCTTCCATCGAAATTTATTTCTTTGTTCTTTGAGAATGTTTTTAACGTTTGCCCAATTTTTGTTAATTTTTAAACAATCCAGATTTTAATAAAATCCAATCCGACCGGAAAAAATTTGAAGCTTATAACGTCCAAACGTATCTTCAGTTAGATTGGATTTCAATATCACAGGATTTCTGTATCTTATTTATTTCTATCGCTTATTTATTTCTATCACTTACTGGCTTACTTATTTCTGTTCTTCTTTACAAAGAGGGCGAGCAGGATACCGACGATGGTCACTGCCATGTTCAGGAGAAGGATCATTCTCGGAGCGCTGCTTCCGCCAACTTTGGTAATGTACCCTGCAAGGCTTAAGATTGT
>OHTF01000948.1_pt1 | contig 10588 bp, 7 predicted proteins | sample 1578811 | NCBI WGS metagenome assembly OHTF01 (sample SAMEA3879571, study PRJEB24766) | human gut metagenome | biome: human-associated habitat; feature: feces | place: USA | collected 1985/1987
TCAGGGTAGCCTTCGTGGTCGGGTGCGGCATGGCTGCAGCCGGGCGCTGAGTTGCCGTTGCCGCCGCGGGGGCCGATGTGGCGGCAGCAGCGGGGGGCTCGTCACTGGTATTGTTTTCTTCCTCCTGCTGCGGGGCCGCGGTAATGGCCGGGGTGGCTGTAGGCATCACCACAATATCCGGCGCGGGGTACACCTGCGGGGTACCGGTGGGCGGCAGCGTTGCCGCACTTTCCGGTGTGGAGGAACCGCCCGGCGTGGGGGCCGGGGTCGGGGTTGCCGTTTCCGGGGTGGCCGTGGGGGCAGTTTCCGGGGTAGAGGTTTCCGGCGTAGCGGTTTCACCCGTTGCGGTTTCCGCCGTTGCCGCCTGGCTCAAAGGTTCCTCCCCGCTGAAAAACCGCAGAATATCCCCCAGCACCGGGATGTCCAGCAGCGTTTCCACAAAGCTGGTCCGTGGGGTCTGACGGGTGCTTTCCGCATAGGCGGGCGCTGCTGTTGCCACACACAGGCAAAGCGCCGCACACAATGCCAGCATACGCATGTTTGTTTGCTTCATGTAAGTGTTCCCCTTTTTTACATCTTTGGCTGTTCTGTAAAATCAAAAAAGCCGGGGCGTGCCGGTTTTGAACCCGCACTGCTCCGGCTTTGGTGCCCGATGATTACTTTACGGTCTTTTTGATTTTGGATGCGCTGTAGGTCTTCATCACGCTGGCGGAAAGGTTATTTTCCATCTCGGCGCCCTCTGCATAGAACTCGTCCTGCAAAGCATCGCTCTTCATAGCGTCCAGCAGATTATAGCGGCTCACAAAATCATCCACCGTGCCCTGCTCCATGGGGTCCAGGCTGCGCACGATCATGTAGCTCATGCCAAGGTCGGCCACCGTCCAGTTGCCGGTACCGGCTGCTTTTACCGCATCGGTAATGCTGTTGCCGCCGTCATTGGTGTTGTAGCTGGACAGGTCCGAAGGCGTAAACAGACCGCTGCCGGTGTAATACAGTGCCTGGGTTGCTTCCACGCTGCTGCCCAGTGCGGTAAAGGCCTGCGGCACATAGGTCATTGCAGCACTGTACAGGGCAGATTCGTTGGTAGCCGCGGCCAAGTCATCACGGCACTGGTTGGCCAGGGCTTCAATCTCGGCTTTCTGGTCGTCGCTGGCAAAGGTATACGTGCTCTGGTCAAATAGCGGCAGCTGGACCAGCTCCAGGTAGTAGCAATCGTTGTTGATGTAATCGGCATATTCCTGCTCGGTGACCGGGCTGCTGCCGTTTTCGCCGTAGATCAGCTTCAGGCAGGCATCTGCCTTTTTGCTGTTCAGCTGGTACTTTTCCAAGGTTGCCTTGGAAATGCCGTTTGCTGCGTACAGATCGCTGTTATTCTCCCACTGGGTATCGGCGGTCTTGGCGGCTTCGGCGGTAGCGGCTTCGTCCAGTGTGCCGCCCAGCTCGTCAAACTTCTTTTCCACTGCTGCGTAATACTGCAGGCTGCGCAAGGTCAGGCGGGCAACGTAATCTGCGCCGTCGGTGGTAACTTCCTCGCCGTTAATGGTGCCGGTGCACTCAGCTTTCAGCACGGCTTTCACGTTGCTGGCGGTTTCGCCGGTGGCAAGCTTTGCTGCGCCGGAAGCGGTGTTGTAGGCGTTATACTGGGCCAGCAGGTAGATGCCGGCCGGGATATCAACGCCGCCAATGCTGCCCACGCTGGCCGGGGTGGACATGGCACAGCCCGTTACGCCCAGCAGCAGCATGACTGCCAGAGCCAGACTGATGAATTTTTGTTTCATGTTGTGGGGTCTCCTTACTATACTTTCAATTTGCCGCGCGGGCACCACCCGCAAATGGCAATGTAAAAACATTATACCGCGTTTGACCGCCCATTGCAAGCACGGTGTGGGGGCAAAATCGCCCGCCAAGCAACAAAAAAACAGGGCAGCCGTCCCAAAATGGCCAGCCGCCCTGTTCTGTTTTTCCTTATTCCTGCCTCCGGGGCTGAAAGCCAGCCCGCCGGGCAGCTGAATTTACTGGCGCAGTGCCTGGATTACACAGTCCAGGTCATGTTCGTCCTCACAGACGATCTTGACCGGATGGCTGTAGTCCAGACTCATCATACCGAGAATGCTCTTTGCATCAGCAATGCTGCCCTTCATGTCATGCACGCCGACCTCATTGTAACACTTGGCAGCGGCAGACACGATTCCCTGTACTTCTGCGAAGTTGGAAACCTTGACTTGTCTTACCATAATAATGACCTCCATAAATAAAACCCGGCACAGGCCATCATGCCTGCGCGGTAAGGGCGGAACCCACATCTTCTTTCCCTTACAGCTGCATTATAGCATAATTCTATCCGGCGTACCTATGTTAGATTCATTGTTGCCATTTTTTCATCGGGATGCACAAAAGACAAATTTGTTCATGTTCCGCTTTGTACAGGCTGCCAAAGTTTTTTTGCTTTATTCACGAATTTTCTTTATTTTTTGACTTTTCTGATTTCAGTTTTTGTCTTTTCAGCTCTGTATTTTAACGGTTTTTGTTCCTGTTTTGGCAGGTTGCACATTCAAACTGTCCATTTGGCTTTTCCTTCCGGCAACATAATTCCATGCTCTGCCGAAAAGTGCTGATTTTTGCGGTTTCCGGCCAGGTTTTCAGCTCTGGGGCACGCCTTTCATGGTCAGGGCAATGCGCTTTTTGGCTGTATCCACGCTCAGTACCTTGACCTGCACCACATCGCCCACTTTCAGCGCATCTCTCGGGTTCTTGATAAACTTATCACTGATCTGGGAAACATGCACCAGTCCGTCCTGATGCACGCCGATATCTACAAATGCGCCAAAGTCAATCACATTGCGCACGGTACCTTTCAGCTCCATACCGGGCTTCAGGTCCTCCAGCCCCATCACATCGCTGCGCAGCAGGGGTTTGGGCAGGCTGTCGCGCACATCGCGCCCCGGCTTGCACAGCTCGGACACAATATCCATCAGGGTGGGTTCGCCCACGCCAAGTGCTTCGCACAGGGCTTTGGTGCCGCGGCTCTTCACCCGTACCGGCAGGCTCTGCATCGCGTCCGTGCCGATCTCTTTGGCGTCACAGCCGCAGGCTTCCAGCAGGCCCTTGGCGGCGGGGTAGCTTTCGGGGTGGACGGCGGTTGCATCCAGCGGGTTCTTGGCACCCGGCAGGCGCAAAAAGCCTGCGCACTGTTCAAATGCCTTGGGGCCAAGGCCCTTGACCTTTTTCAGCTGTGCACGGGAGGTAAACGCGCCCTCCTCCTCACGCCAAGCCACAATATTTTTAGCGGTAGCGTTGGTAATGCCGGCCACACGGGCCAGCAGCGGGGCGGACGCCGTGTTCAGATCCACGCCAACGCTGTTCACGCAGTCTTCCACCACACCGTCCAGCGTTTCGTTCAGGCGCTTCTGGGGCATATCATGCTGGTACTGGCCCACGCCCACGGCCTTGGGGTCAATTTTAACCAGTTCGGCCAGCGGGTCCTGCAAGCGGCGCGCAATGGAAACCGCGCTGCGCAGGTTGACATCATACTGCGGGAACTCCTCCGCCGCAAGCTTTGAAGCGGAATATACGGATGCGCCCGCCTCGCTGACCATCATATAGGACACCTTGCGGTCGAGTTCTTTTATAAGGTCGGCCGCAAATATCTCCGTCTCCTTTGACGCTGTGCCGTTGCCTATGGCTATTACCTCAACGCCGTGCTTTTCTATAAGACGCTTCACGGTCTGCTTAGCCTTGAGCTTCTGCTCCTCGGAATGAGTGACGTATATTACGCCCGTGTCAAGCACCTTTCCCGTTTCGTCAACGACTGCCACCTTGCATCCCGTTCTGTAGCCCGGGTCGAGACCGAGCGCACGCTTGCCCTTTACGGGCGGCTGGAGCAGGAGCTCGCGGAGATTGACATAGAATACCTTGAGAGCGGATTCAACAGCGTTGTCGGTCATCATGTTGCGTATTTCGCGCTCTACCGACGGGAATATCAGCCTGTCATAGGCATCTGCGGCGGCGTCACGCACGGTATCGGTGCAGGCGGAGCCGCTGTCGCTTAAAACGCAGGCATTGATTATATTCAGAGCTTTTATGCGGTCAACCTCTATGCCGACCTTCAAAAAGCCCTCGTTTTCTCCCCTGTTGACGGCAAGAACGCGGTGTCCCGCTATTTCGTTTATCGGCTCGTCATATTCGTAATACATCGTATAGACGCTCTCTTTTTCGCTGTCCGCGGCGCGCGATTGGAGCACACCCGCAACAGTAAACAGTGAGCGCAGACGGCGGCGAATATCCGCGTCATCCGATATGTTTTCGGCGATTATATCCATCGCTCCGCCTATCGCGTCCTCGAGCGTCTCGACGCCCTTTTCGGCGTCTATATAGTCCGCCGCAAGCTCTGACGGCGAAGCCGAATCCGCCGCCTGAGCGAAAATCGCATCGGCAAGCGGTTCGAGACCCTTTTCCTTTGCTATTGAGGCGCGCGTTCTGCGCTTGGGTCTGAACGGGCGGTAAATATCCTCGATTTCGGCGAGAGTCGAAGCCTTTTCGAGCGCGGCTTCAATCTCCGGAGTCATCTTCTCCTGCGCTGTTATCAATGCGCTGATTTCCTCTCTGCGCTTGTCCAAATTACGCAGATATTCGAGCTTTTCGGAGAGCTCGCGCAGCACCTGATCGTCAAGCGTGCCGTGAGCTTCCTTTCTGTATCGGGCGATAAACGGTATCGTGTTGCCCTCATCTATAAGATTTACGGTATTTTCGACCTGCCAACGCTGAAGGCCGAACATTTTTGTCAAGCTGCTTATAATGTCCATATGAGGCTTATTACTCCTGTTCAGTATTTTTTATCTGTCTGATATCTTTTCCGCAGAAATAGAGCGATATATAGTTGCCGATTATTCTTGAGGTTATCCTCTGAGTATACTTCTGCTCAAGCCCGTCCGGCGTAAGATTCGTGCTGATTATTACCGGCAGTCTGCTCATAATACGGGTGTTTATTATATTATAAAGCTCCGCAACTGTGAACTGAGTTGAAAACTCCGCGCCGAGGTCGTCGATGATGAGAAGATCGCACTCGAGCAGTGCCTGCTCGCTCCCCTCATATTCGCTGTTTCGTCCGCTTGAAAAATGTTCCTTTTCAAGGCGCGACATAAGATTCTGAGCCGAGCCGTATATGACTCCGTAGCCTTTTTTGACGGCCTCCGAGGCTATCGCAAGAGAGAGATGCGTCTTTCCGAGTCCCGTTGCGCCGTAGAGCAAAAGGCTCGGGGAATCCGTTGCGAAATCGGCGGCATAGTCTCTGCAAAAATCAAGGATCTCTTTCATTCTGCTGCGCGGATTTATTCCCGTAGCCGGGTCAACGGTGTCGGGATAATAGTTTATATTAAAGCTCTCGAAGGTCGAGCGTGCGCTCGGCGAAAGCTCGTTGAGCTCGGCGAGTGCGGTGTCGCGCAGAAGCGCCTTGTAGCAGTCGCACATAACTCCGCCGATAAAGCCCGTATCGCGGCACTTTTTGCAGGTGTATTCCGCGTCAAGATAGTCCTCGGGATAGCCGTTTTCTTTGAGTATATCCTTGCGGCGCTGCTGAGAGGCGAGATTTTTCTTTGCAAGCTCTTCGATAAATTGCTGAGCATTTTCGCCCATGCCTATGGCGCGTATGACCTCTGCGCCGGCGGAGGCTATTTCGCGGTCTATGGATATCAGCTCAGGTATCTTTGCATATACCTCTGCGCGGCGCATACTCTGCGTGCGTTCGGCTTTATCGCGGCGGCGCTCAAGCTCCGAGGCGGCTCTTGCATATACTTTGCGGCTGTAGCTCATTTGCTGTTCCCCTCTCAATCTTTGTTTTTCTTCTTATACACTATCGGATTTTTTATGGCTTTGCGGTTAAACTCATCTAAATCATATGATGAGGAATGTCCGTTATCGACTCGACCCTTTCTCTGTGAAGAAACGGGTGCGCTGCTCTGCTTGGCGGCATTGGCCTTTTCGACATCGGACAAAGTCTTTATCCCGTTGGTGTGCCACGATTCAAGTATCTTGTTCATATACGGGAAGCTCATCTTTTGGCAGTGCTCCGCCATCTGCTCATACGCCGCAAAAATCATCTCGGGAGAGAAACCCCATTCGCGGTTCCATGTGAAAATATATTTCGTCTGCGCCTGAGTCGGACGCGAGTTAGAGAGTCCCGCCATTGCGGCAAACGAAGCCCATACGCGGTTGGCGGAATCGAGGCGGCTTATCTGCTCGTCCGCCTTTTCAATAGTGTCTATTTCACGTTCGCCCCAATCTTTTCCTATGGCGGCTATGTAGTGAAAGTTCGACTTCCTTATCGAAACGGCATATTCGATTATCATCAGAATAACCTCGACCGGTATTCCGTAAGTGTCGTGCATCATCAAAAGCGTACACTGACCGTCGTAGCCTATAGTTCTGCCGAGCTTGTTCTGTGTCTCGAGAAGCAGGAATTTTATATCCGCCGATTCCTCTGCCCTCTGCGCTATCTCCGCCGCAGTCGGTCTCGACGGCTCAATGTCCGGCAGCTCTTTCTTCGCTTTGGGAGGCTCTGCATTTTTCTCCGACACAACGGGCGCAAATGCCGAATCCGCCGTGCCGTCGGACACGAGTATCCCCGTCTCGACCCAATATTGGAGATAATCCTGCGCGTCGGGGACTGAAAAATTGAGATCCCCGCACAGCTTTTCCATATCAAAGCCCTCGCCCGCATGGCGCAGCGTCCAAAGCAGAACCTTGAGCTGCTGCCCGCCGGCAAGCTTAATATGCTTATCGACTATCTGCGACGGCACCATAAACACCGCCGAAAGAGAGTCCGGATTGACCTTATAGTTCATTATATATCCCCGTTCCGTTAAGAGCTGCACTCTTCACATAATAAATCAGTTTATATTATACACGCTTCCGAGGCAAAATGAAATATATTATTTCAAAATAAGCCGTTTTTTTGCGCGGCGGTGTAATAATGTCTCATTTATTCAGTTGACATATATAATTTTTAGCCTAAAGATATTGCTTTTTACTTATAAAAAGTTTATAATACTTATGGTATTTTGTACATATTGTGCAAAGACAGACTTTTAGGTTTTCGGGGGTGATAAGTCATGAGTGCTTTGGGGATGATAGGCAAAATTGTGCGAAGCTCGCTGTCTCGCGGCGGCGCAAGGAAGTCAAAGAAAAGCCCTGCGCCCGAGCTTGAAAAAGGCACGTTTGATTATATCCGCGAGCCGAAAAGCAATTGCTTCAGTGTAGGCTTTGCAAAGACGGACGTCATGCCCGACGATATGGATAAAACCGCCTACTATGTTGCGGGATACAGGATGAACAACCCCGCCAAGGGTGTGCTTGACCCGATGACCGCAAGCGCCGTATGGATAGACGATTTGTCCGGCAGAGGCGGAGTCGTTTTTGTGTCGATCGACGATATAGGGCTTACAAATTACGATGTAGGTATAATCAGAGACTTGCTTGCGGATTTCAAAAAAGAGAGCGGCTGCCGCTCGATAAACATAATGAGTATACATAACCACGCGAGCATAGACACCGTGGGCTTGTGGGGTCCCCTCCCGAGAAGCGGACGCAACAAAAAATATATGGAACTGCTCGCTCAAAAGGTAAAGCAGGTTGTGCTCGACGCCTACAACGACCGCAGAGACGGCGACCTTTATTACGGCAAAAAGGAAGCGGAGGCTATTCAGCGTGACTCCCGACTGCCGGAGGTATATTCGAAAGATGTTCACAGGTTCCGCTTTGTTCCAAAGGACGGAAGCCGCGAGATTTGGATAATTAACTTCGCCTCCCACACCGAGTCGCTGCTCGGCAAAAACTCCTATGTCAGCGCGGATTTCGCAGGATATATCAGAAAAGAGATACTCGAAAAGGCCGGCGCCGAGACAATATATTTTGTCGGCGCTATCGGCGGACTTATCCGCCTCAAGGAGCTCGACGAGGACAATATAAAGTCTACTGTGCTTGGCGGACAGTCGATAGCCCGCACGGCAATGGCTGTTGAAAACGAAATAAAGCTTCGCCCCGTGCTGAACCTTATACGTCAGGAATACTATTCGCAGTGTGACAACTATGTTCTTGCGCTTGCTCAAAAAGTCGGTATACTGAAATCAAACGCGGCTAATACCGGCAAAGGTTCGCTCAATCTGTCGATACATACCGAGATGAGCTATTTCGAGCTTGGCGGGCTCAAGCTTCTGTTTCTCCCCTGCGAGCTGTTCCCCGAGCTTGCATACGGCGGATATCTCGACGCAGGCTGCTCTGCCGAGGGCAAGTCGCCGGACATCAATCCGGCTCCTCTGCTCCGAATCGCAGAAGATGACAATATGCTGATTTTCTGCCTCGCCAACGACTTTACGGGCTATGTCGTTCCGCCGAACGACTTCTATCTGAACCCCAATGAGCCGTATATCAACGGCGGGCGCGACAGACTCGACAGAAGACACTACGAGGAGACGAACTCTCTCGGTCCCGAGACCGCGTCGATAATCGCAAATGTGTTCGCTGACATAATGAACACTGTCAATAAAACCAAGACAGAAGCCGAAAAGGCTATAAAATAAACCAAGGAGTGTTAACAATGAAATGTAAAAAGCTGATAAGCGGCATTGTTGCAATTATACTTGTTGCCGTGCTCGCTTTCGGTTCCACCGCAGCAGCCGCCGGCGCGCAGGTTGACAGCGGCGCAGAGCTTGCGCTGGCTTCGCAGAATGTTTCCGAGCTGACCGCCGCTACCGACAGCTCCGCGTCGTCTCGAGCGGATTCGCTCAATGATATCGACGATGCCATCGGTATCATCAAAATTATAATCGGCGCGTTCTCGTCCTCGGATAAGCTGACCTGGGACAGCTTCAAGACCGGCGTCAGCAGAATTTTCTATATGTCTGTTGACAAGCTCATAGACAGCCTCGTAGTCGGTCTCAGCAAGGTGTTCCCGCTGATGAAGAGATCCGATGAAGCGGACTATAAATTTAAGAATTCAAATGTCGGAAGCAAAGCCTTTAATGACAAGGCCGCTCCCAACGCCCGCTGGAACGTAGGCTATTCGAGTGCCTCGCTCCTAACAGGCAACGAGCTTGACGGAAATCACTATGTCGGCGGAAGCCTCTCCTACCCCAATCCCAAGCATCCCACCGAAATCCTTGATGATTTGAGAGTAAGAGTTTTTGCCGTAAGCGACGGTACGGATAACGGAATTGTTGTCTACGCAGTCCTCGACGCATACGGACTTGCGGCCAAGGACGTTCGTGAGATCAGAGGCAGAATAGCAGGCTTTATAAAGAACAAGAATATCGTCAGCGTCAATATTTCCACTCTTCATCAGCACAGCGCCATAGATACTCTCGGTCTCAACGGCGACCTCAACAAGGTGCTCTTCGGAAATACCTTCAAGAACGCCGTCGGTATGGATCCGAGCACCCTGCACAACGGACAGAACAAGGAATACATGGAGCATCTCTATAAGACGACCGCAGACTCTATAATTGCGGCAGTCAACAACATGGAGCCCGGAGAAATGTATTTTTCGCAGACCGATGTTCACGAGTATATCCGCGACAAGCGCGATCCTCAGACCTTTGACCCCAATCTCAACCGTCTCTGCTTTGTTCCCGACAACAGAGAGTCAAAGCCCACATGGATAGTCAATGCCGCTATCCACTGCGTCGGACTCGGTGCAGGTACGACCAACATCTCCGGCGACTATCCCTATTTTATAGAGAAGCAGGTCAATATGGCGGGTGCCAACTATGTTCAGATTCAGGGCGCAGAGCTTGCCATAACCTCGCAGACCGCCCCCGTAGCAGTTGAGGGCAACACAAGATATCAGAACGTCGAAGCATACGGCAATAAGCTCGGTGAGATACTCGTTGCGGCCGACAAGGGCTCAAGAGTCGAGCCTATACTCAACATTGCCCACAGAGATGTCTTTGTCACCGTTGACAATCATGCGCTTGAGTTCATTGCCTCTACCGGTCTTCTCGCAAACGAAGGCGTAAGAGCCAAGGACGGCTCCATGAGGATTCCGACCGAAATAGGCTATATGGAGATGGGAACCAATCTCGCCTTTGCGCTTATCCCCGGTGAGCTTGCACCCGAGATAGCCTTCGGCGGCGGCACCGAGGCAAAGGATTCCTGGACCGGAGAGGATTGGAAATATCCCTCAATGCAGGACATAGTCGGCGGCAGAAAGCTTATGGTTCTCGGCCTCACGAACGATCAGATAGGCTACATCATAGCGGATAACAATTATCATTCGATACTCACCGAAAACGAGGAGCTTCTTACCGTTTCAAAATACGAGGGTTCAAGAATACTCCTTGAGTTCAAGAGCCTTCATGACAGCGTCAGATAAATAAAAAGCAACAGAGCAGGTCGAAAACGATCTGCTCTGTATTTTTGTTGAAACGGCATTTTAAAAGCCCACAAGACCGAATAAAGACCAAAGTGCGGAGCATCTGTGTACGAAAAAAATTTAAAAGCCCCGAAACCGTTGAGTTTCAAGGCTTTTCGTTTGGTGGAGATAAGCGGGATCGAACCGCTGACCTCTTGAATGCCATTCAAGCGCTCTCCCAGCTGA
>OHTF01000951.1_pt1 | contig 10542 bp, 9 predicted proteins | sample 1578811 | NCBI WGS metagenome assembly OHTF01 (sample SAMEA3879571, study PRJEB24766) | human gut metagenome | biome: human-associated habitat; feature: feces | place: USA | collected 1985/1987
CATAGCTGTTGAGATCGCAGCGATTGTTTTTTACTTTAATTACAAGGAGACAATATGGAAAAAACAATCGCTGCGATCTCAACAGCTATGAGTGCTTCCGGAATAGGAATTGTTCGTATCAGTGGAGATGAGGCAATGGACGTGATTTCCCGGATTTATCGTTCCAAAAATGGAAAGAAAAATATCAGGGAAGTGCAGAGTCATACCATTCATTATGGATTTATCTATGATGGAGAAGAAGTTGTAGATGAAGTACTGGTTATGATCATGAGAGGACCTCACACATATACGGGTGAGGACACCGTAGAAATAGATTGTCATGGTGGAGTCTATGCCATGAAAAAGGTTCTGGAAACAGTGCTCAAAAACGGGGCAGTGATTGCAGAACCGGGAGAATTTACTAAACGAGCTTTCCTGAACGGGAAAATGGATCTGTCACAGGCAGAGGCGGTGATCGACCTGATCAATTCTGAAAATGAATATGCCCTGCAGAGTTCTGTCAGTCAGTTGAAGGGCAGTGTGAAATCAGCCATCAATGAACTGCGGAGTAAGATTCTTTATCATACTGCATTTATCGAAACGGCACTGGATGACCCGGAACATATCAGTGTGGATGGATATGGAGAAATATTGAAAGGCGTGTCAGAAGAGATCATTGAAAAATTACAGAAACTGATTGACTCTGCGGATGATGGAAGAATCATGAAAGAGGGGATTCAGACTGTAATTGTGGGGAAACCGAATGCCGGGAAGTCTTCTCTTTTAAACCTGCTTGCAGGGCATGAGCGGGCGATCGTAACTGATATTGCAGGAACGACCAGGGATGTCCTGGAGGAACAGATCAGACTGCAGGGACTGAATCTGAATGTGATCGATACTGCGGGAATCCGTCAGACCGAGGATTTAGTAGAAAAAATGGGTGTAGATAAAGCAAAAGAATATGCTCAGAAAGCCGATCTGATTATTTATGTGGTGGATGCATCAAAAAAACTGGATGAAAATGATGAAAAAATCATGAGATTGATTTATGATAAGAAAGCAATTATACTTTTGAATAAATCAGACCTGGAGACGGTGGTTGATGAAAACCTCATCCGTGAAAAAATTTCTAATCTGAAAAAAGAAGCAGAGCAGACAGAAAAATCAGAAGGTCAGAGGTATCAAGTATCAGAAAATATTCCGGTGATCCAGATTTCCGCAAAAGAAGAGCAGGGGATCCAGACATTTCAGGATACATTAAAGGAAATGTTCCTGCGTGGAAATATTTCCTTTAATGAGGAAATTTATATTACCAATGCGAGACAGAAAAATGCATTGGTGAATGCACTGGAAAGTATGAAAAAAGTAATAGAAAGTATCGAGAACGGTATGCCGGAGGATTTTTATTCGATCGATCTGATGGATGCTTATGAAGAACTTGGAAATATTACGGGAGAATCAATGGGAGAAGATTTAGTAAATGAAATATTCAGCAAATTCTGTATGGGAAAATAAAGATGAATATGATGTGGCTGTAGTCGGTGCAGGGCATGCAGGATGTGAGGCGGCACTGGCAACGGCAAGGCTTGGTTTTAAGACAGTGATGTTTACGGTAAGTGTAGACAGTATTGCACTGATGCCGTGTAATCCAAATATCGGTGGAAGTTCCAAAGGTCATCTTGTAAGAGAACTGGATGCACTTGGCGGGGAAATGGGAAAGGTCATTGACCGTACATTTATCCAGTCAAAGATGCTGAACAGCTCCAAAGGACCGGCAGTTCATTCGCTCAGAGCTCAGGCTGATAAAGCAAATTACAGCAGAACCATGCGTCAGGTACTGCAGAAGCAGGAGAATCTGGATATCCGGCAGATGGAAGTAACAGAGCTTCTGACAGAAGACGGGAAGATTACCGGTGTACAGACCTATTCAGGTGCGATATACCGCTGTAGAGCGGTCGTATTATGCACAGGCACATATTTGAAGGCTCGCTGCATTTACGGCGAAATAAGCACGCATACAGGGCCTAACGGGCTGCAAAGTGCAAATTACCTGACTGACAGTTTGAAAGCACTGGGGATCAGAATGTATCGGTTTAAGACGGGAACACCTGCCCGGATTGATAAAAATTCCATTGATTTTACAAAAATGGAAGAGCAGAAGGGGGATGAACGGGTTGTGCCGTTTTCCTTTACGACAGACCCGGAAAGTGTTCAGATTGACCAGGCTTCCTGCTGGCTGACCTATACAAATGAAAGGACGCATGAGATCATCAGAAGCAATCTGAACCGTTCACCGCTCTTTTCAGGGGCGATTGAGGGAACAGGTCCGAGATACTGTCCGTCTATTGAAGATAAAGTCGTTAAGTTCCCGGATAAGAACAGACATCAGGTGTTCATTGAACCGGAGGGAAATGAGACCACGGAGATGTATGTGGGTGGAATGTCCAGCTCACTGCCTGAGGATGTTCAGTATGAGATGTATCGGAGTGTTCCGGGACTGGAACATGCAAAGATTGTAAGAAATGCATATGCAATCGAATATGACTGCATTGATGCCCGGCAGTTAAAGAGTACCCTGGAATTTAAAGCAATCGAAGGACTCTTCAGCGGTGGACAGTTTAATGGAAGTTCCGGTTATGAAGAGGCGGCTGCACAGGGGCTGATCGCAGGAATTAATGCTGCAAGAAAATTGCAGGGAAAAGAAGGAATCGTGATTGACCGTTCCCAGGGATATATCGGTGTCCTGATCGATGATCTGGTTACAAAAGAGAGTCACGAACCGTATCGTATGATGACCTCAAGAGCAGAATACAGGCTGCTTTTAAGGCAGGATAATGCAGATATCAGACTCTCGGCAATCGGGCATGAGGTTGGATTGATTGATGATGAAAGATACGCACGCCTGCTGAAAAAGGAAGAACTGATCGCAAAGGAAATAGAGCGTGTTAATCATGTAAATTTAGGTACTTCAGAAGCAGTGCAGAAGTTATTGGAGGCATACGGAAGTACGCCGCTTACATCAGGAACCACACTGGCAGAGCTGATCCGCAGACCGGAATTATCCTATGAAAAACTGGCTTCGGTGGACAATGCACGGCCGGAGCTTCCATATGATGTGAAGGAACAGGTCGATATCAATATAAAATATGACGGCTATATTAAGCGTCAGATGCGTCAGGTAGAGCAGTTTAAGAAACTTGAGAATAAGCGGATACCGGAAAATATTGATTATGATTCAATTCAGAGTCTCAGGCTGGAGGCTAAGCAGAAACTGAATCAGATCCGTCCGGCTTCTATTGGTCAGGCATCGAGGATTTCCGGAGTATCACCGGCAGATATCTCAGTCCTTCTTGTATATCTTGGAAGTAAATAAAAAATAGATTTATATTATATATACAGGATAGAATGGGGGTTAGCGAGCAGGAGAAAGCACAGCTTTTTCAGTGCGAGCGGCGAATGACGATCATGATCGCTGCAAAGCAGCTTCAGGCACCAGATGGGTCGATTAAGATATGATATATAGCATGCAATATATTATATACTATATATTATACCCCAAAATGTAAAGCAGCAAAAAGAATATAGGAGGGTGACAGTGGAGAAAGAACAGAGAGAGAGCAGAAGCGGTGAAAAATTTACTGAAGAGCTTGCAAATCTTGGAATAGAGTTGAATGAACATCAGAAAGAACAGTTCGATCAATATTATGAACTTCTTGTAGAATGGAATAAAGTAATGAATCTTACAGGAATTACGGAGTATGAAGAAGTAAACTTAAAGCATTTTACAGACAGTCTTTCAATCGCGAGAGTGAAGGATATGCATCAGGTTCAGTCGGTGATCGATATAGGAACAGGAGCCGGATTTCCGGGAATACCACTTAAAATAGTGTATCCGGAGCTGGAAGTTGTATTATTGGATTCATTAAATAAAAGAATTAAATTTCTTGATGAAGTGATTCGTACGTTGGGATTGGAAAAAATCCGTACAATTCATGGAAGAGCAGAAGATTTTGCAAAGAAAAAGGAATACAGAGAATGTTTTGATCTGTGTGTATCGAGAGCAGTGGCAAATCTTGCGACATTGAGTGAATATTGTCTTCCGTTTGTAAAAGTAGAAGGAGAGTTTATTTCCTATAAAAGTGGGGATTCTGATGAAGAGATAAGAGATGCAGAATTTGCAGTAAAAGTACTGGGAGGAAAGATAACAGATGTGGATAAATTCCAGTTACCCGGTACAGACATGGGAAGATCGCTTGTGAAAATCAAAAAAGTTAAGAATACAGCCGGGAAATATCCAAGAAAAGCAGGTTTGCCATCAAAAGAACCTTTAAAAAAGTAAAACAACAAGAAAGTTATCCACATTATCCACATAAGATATTCACATGATGTTGATATCTTATGTGGATAATGTGGATAACTTTTTACTTTTTGTGGAAAACTCATTTGAAAATCGCTTAAAATTACATATCTCATTAAGTATTGAGCGTATTAAATTTAAGATGCCAGGGTCTCAAGGTCATTCTACCACCAGTGTGCAAGCACACGTGGTTTCAGACCTTTTGACCCTGGCATCAATTTAATTATTGAGCATCAGATAAGAAAATCTTTACATCGCTAAAGAACTCTTCAGGTTTTTCCATATGTGGCATCTGTTTTGTCTTTGCGATTCCCTTAATTTCAATAGAAGGAAGATAATTCTGATATTCATTAGCTGCAAGAATATTTTCCGGGTTAGAATTTCCAACTATAATATAAATACTGTTCGTCAGTCTGGAAAGGCAGTGAACAATATTTGCATTTAAATATCGTGACTTTTGACAAGCATAAAGATATTTGGAATGAGTATGGTCTTTATGGGATGATTCAAAATAAGTCAGAATATCCCTTTCTTTAATATCATTTTGAGCATAATAATAAGAAAAGATAAATTTCTGAAGGATTGTCTTCTTATTTACATTCAAGTTGTAGATAAATGTACCAATAACCGGTGTAAAAATAAGCTTTTTAAATAATTTACTTGCTTTAGTTGGTATTTTGGCCATTTTTACAAGATTCGGAGGATTAATCATCACTACCTTATTAATAATAGAATCATCATTAGCACATGCCATCAATACAAATGGACACGATTCACCGGATACAATTACATCTGTTTTTTCTCCAATAATATGCTTGATAAAGTTAGTAATCAGCTCTACATAAAGAAAATTAGTATAAGTAAATGCAGGACGATCAGAACGACCACATCCCAGCAGATCTATCGAATATACAGTATTTGTCTTTGATAATTTGGAACAGACTTTTTCAAATTCGTAGGAAGAAGAACATACATTTAAATCATGAATCAGGAGAACGGGTGATCCTGATCCGGTCTTCTTGTAAGTAATTTTTCCAAATCTCCAATTATAGTAATCGTATTTATCATCTGAAAGAATATTATCCGCGGTAGAAATGTATTGAAAGATTCTGTTCACTACATGCATCGTACCAATTACTGTCCCGGTCAGTGCAGTAAAAAATGTAAGATTTTTCTTTAAACTCAAAATAGTCACCTGCCTTTATAAATTTAATGATGCAAAAATGATAATTTTGCCTGTAAAATGGTGAGCATCATCTGACATAATTATACTACATTTTGTAAAACAAATAAAGACATAAAGAATGTTTCACGTGAAACGTTAGTCGTAAATCATAGAAAGTTAATAAAGAATGTTTCACGTGAAACATTTTTTTGATTTTTAATAGATGATGTTATGGAATAATGAAAAGAAAGATGATATAATAATGAAGTGTCCGAAAGAAAGGAGTACGAAGATGGGAAGAATTATAGCAATCGCTAATCAAAAAGGCGGTGTAGGGAAGACGACAACGGCAATTAACTTATCGGCATCATTAGCTAGTCTTGGGAAAAAAGTATTGGCAATTGATATGGATCCACAGGGAAATATGTCCAGTGGTCTTGGAGTCGATAAAAATGAAGTCGAGAAAACAGTATACGATCTGATAATTGGAAATATAGGAATAGAAGAGTGTATATATGAAGAAGTAATTGAAAATCTCGATGTTCTTCCATCAAATATAGATCTTTCGGCCGCAGAGATTGAATTGATAGGTGTGGACAATAAAGAATACATTCTCAGGGATGAAGTCAACAAAGTAAAAGAAAAATATGACTTTATCATTATTGATTGTCCTCCGGCACTTAGTATGTTGACCATTAATGCAATGACAACATCTGATTCGGTCCTTGTTCCAATTCAATGTGAGTATTACGCATTGGAGGGATTAAGCCAGCTTATTCATACGATTGAACTTGTGCAGGAACGCCTGAATCCAGAACTGGAGATTGAGGGTGTTGTATTTACTATGTATGATGCAAGAACAAATTTATCTTTGCAGGTTGTTGAAAATGTAAAGGATAATTTGAATCAGAATATCTATAAGACGATCATTCCGCGAAATGTAAGATTAGCCGAGGCACCAAGTTATGGAATGCCAATCAATCTCTATGACCCAAAATCAAAGGGAACAGAGAGCTATCTGTTATTAGCAGAAGAAGTGATCAATAAAGGAGAAGAATAAATATGCCGGGGAAGAAAAGTGGATTAGGTAAGGGACTTGATAGTCTTATACCTAATAAAAAAAATGACATTTCTGATTCAAAAGTTGAAAAGAAGCAGGAAAAGGAGAATGATTCACCAAAATCGGGAGAAATCATGGTAAGGATCAATGAGGTTGAACCGAACCGGGATCAGCCCAGAAAAGATTTTGATGAAGATGCACTTATGGAACTTGCAGATTCTATCAGGCAATTCGGTATTTTACAGCCACTTCTTGTGCAAAAAAAGAAAAATTATTATGAAATTATTGCCGGGGAAAGAAGATGGCGTGCTGCAAAGCTTGCAGGAATCAAAGAAGTTCCGATTATTGTAAAAGACTATACAGACCAGGAAATTGTTGAAATTTCTCTGATAGAAAATATTCAAAGAGAGAACCTGAACCCTATTGAAGAAGCTATGGCATTTAAAAGACTTCTTCAGGAATTTCAGTTAAAGCAGGATGAAGTTGCAGAACGGGTATCAAAGAGCAGAACAGCAGTTACTAACTCGATGCGTCTGCTGAAACTGAGTCCAAGAGTCCAGCAAATGATCATAGATGATATGATCAGTACAGGACATGCAAGAGCGTTACTTGCAATAGATGACGAAGAACAGCAGTTCATACTGGCAAATAAGATTTTTGATGAAAAATTAAGTGTAAGAGAGACTGAAAAGTTGGTAAAAGCACTTAAGAATCCTAAAAAGGAAGTTAAAAAAGAAAAGTCAGAACATACGTTCATATATGAAAATATAGAAGAGCAGATAAAGAATATTATGGGAACAAAAGTCAGTGTGAACCAAAAAGCGAATGGAAAAGGAAAAATCGAGATAGAATATTATTCAGAGGAAGAACTTGAGCGTATTTATGATCTGCTCATGACAATACCAAGGGGAGAATAAGTAAAAGGAGATGTATAAATAATGGGCGGAATACTAGGGAGTCTCGGGATAGATCCGTTCTACCTGTTTGTTATTCTATTTGTGCTGCAAGTGGCAATTATCGTATTACTATGTCTGGTTTATGATAAATATAATCGCTTACAGAACAGCTACAATGTATTTATGAAGGGGAAAAATGGAAAGAGTCTGGAAAAATCAATCTTTCGCCGGTTTGAAAAGCTGAAAAAAATTGAAAAGATTGCAGAAGAAAATCGAGAAGAAATTGATAAAATCTATAAAAAGATGGAAGGACATTATCAGAAAGTTGGTATTGTAAAGTATGACGCATTTCATGAGATGGGAGGAGATCTCAGTTTTGCATTGACTATGTTGGATGAAAATAATACAGGATGGATTCTTAATGCAATGCATAGCAGAGAAGGATGTTATACTTATATCAAAGAAGTGATAAAAGGTGAAAGTTATATTGAGCTTTCTGAGGAAGAAAGAGATTGTTTGGAAAAAGCAATCTATCAGGAAGAATATGATATAAAAAGTTCTAAAAATTAAGTAAAGGGAATGGAAGGAAAGAATTATGTTAGATATTAAATTTTTAAGAAGCAATCCGGATGTTGTAAAACAGAATATTAAGAATAAGTTTCAGGATGAAAAACTTCCTCTGGTAGATGAAGTGATCGAACTGGATAAAAGAAACAGAGAAATCAAGCAGGAAGTAGAGGCACTTCGTGCAGAGAAAAATAAAGCCTCCAAAGAGATTGGTGCAATGATGGCTCAGAAGAAGCTTGAAGAAGCAGAAGCACTGAAAAAGAAAGTAGCAGAGAGTAACGGAAGAATCAATGATCTTTCTGAAGAAGAAAAAGAGGTAGAAGAAAAGATCAAAAAGAATATGATGATCATTCCAAATATTATTGATCCTTCTGTACCGATCGGAAAAGATGACAGTGAAAATGTTGAGGTAGAGAGATTTGGAGAGCCGGTTGTTCCTGATTTTGAAATCCCGTATCATACAGAGATTATGGAATCTTTTAACGGAATTGACCTTGATGCTGCAAGAAGAGTGGCAGGAAATGGATTCTACTATCTGATGGGAGATATTGCAAGACTGCATTCAGCAGTAATCGCTTATGCAAGAGATTTCATGATCAACAGAGGATTTACTTATTGTGTTCCGCCGTTTATGATCAGAAGCAATGTTGTAACAGGCGTTATGAGCTTTGCTGAAATGGACGCAATGATGTATAAGATCGAAGGTGAAGACCTTTATCTTATCGGTACAAGTGAGCATTCTATGATCGGTAAATTTATTGGTACAACCTTAGATAAGACAGAGCTGCCACAGACTCTGACAAGCTATTCTCCATGTTTCAGAAAAGAAAAAGGTGCTCATGGAATTGAGGAACGTGGGGTATACAGAATCCATCAGTTTGAGAAGCAGGAAATGATTGTTGTCTGCGAGCCAGAAGACAGTAAAGAGTGGTATGACAAGCTGTGGAAAAATACAGTAGATCTTTTCCGTTCCATGGATATTCCGGTTCGTACTCTGGAATGTTGTTCAGGAGACCTGGCTGATCTGAAAGTAAAATCAGTAGATGTAGAGGCATGGTCACCAAGACAGAAAAAATATTTCGAAGTAGGAAGTTGCTCCAACCTTGGAGACGCTCAGGCAAGAAGACTTGGTATCCGTATCAAAGGAGAGAACGGAAGCTACTTCGCTCATACATTAAACAACACAGTTGTTGCTCCACCGAGAATGCTGATCGCGTTCCTTGAGAACAATCTTCAGGCAGATGGTTCTGTAAGAATTCCGGAAGTTCTTCAGCCATACATGGGTGGAAACAAAGAAATTACACCAAAGAACAAATAAAGAAATATAAAGCAAATAAAATATGCATCAGTATTTAAAAGCAATTGGATTTGAAAATATTCAAACAAGAAAAGATCTGAAAAAGCTCTTAAAAGAAGTAGAAGAGAATTTCACACATCAGACAATTGTATCCTACAGACCGGGCGAAGATTTCTGCGAATTCCAGAAAGAGTTCGGTCAGGATGTAGGAATCACACTCTGCGGAGAACTTGATGATGAGGATCATTTTGAAGCTGCATATTATTTCCCGTATTTTGAAGGAAGCGGAGTTACAACGTATGCAGAAATCGATGTGCAGAGAAAGATTGAGAAAGAACAGTATGTTGGTCTTTGTGAAGATTCTAAGATCGGAATTAGTTTGATCTTCACACTGCAGAATGGTGTGGAATATATGCGGGAGAAACAGGCTGGTCTTGCAAAAGATGTGCAGACCTCAGTGACATTTTCAGGATTGGCACAAGGTGGAATGATTCTGCTTCCGGTCAATAAAAATGAGCAGCAGATTTTAAATGAAAAGCGTGCGTCAGATACAAGAAGGGAATTGATGAACGCAGCTCGCAAGGGCGACCAGACAGCAATCGAGACGCTGACATTTGACGATATGGATCTCTATTCCAAGGTGTCAAAGAGATTGGCGAATGAGGATGTATTTTCCATTGTGGATACGTATTTCATGCCGTTTGGAGCAGAATGTGATATGTATTCGATCATGGGAGAAATCCTGGCAGTGAGAGAGCGGATCAACAGAATGACAGGTGTGAGACTGTATCAGATGCGTCTGAATGTAAATGAACTGACATTTGATGTCTGCGTTCCGGCAGATTCCGTGATGGGAGAGCCGGAGATTGGAAGACGGTTCAAAGGTACGATCTGGCTGCAGGGATATATTAATTTTTAAAAATGAAGAGAAATTGTTGCTGGACACACGCAGTGTGAAAAGTAATGGGAAATCCACATCCGGAATGTGAAAAACATGGAATAAATGTGGAAAAAAGATTTTATTTAACAGAAGAATGTGGATAACGAAGGCACCATCTCTGGCTGAAAAGTAATTCGGTCAGGAGATGGTGTTTTTTACAATTCGTGCCATTTTTACCATGATTCGTGACAGAAGAATTGAAAATAACAGCGCTTTTTTTATAATAAAAATGTAACTGTTCAGAGCCAAATAAAATTTCAAAAACAGTCTTAAAAATGCAA
>OHTF01000955.1_pt1 | contig 10496 bp, 8 predicted proteins | sample 1578811 | NCBI WGS metagenome assembly OHTF01 (sample SAMEA3879571, study PRJEB24766) | human gut metagenome | biome: human-associated habitat; feature: feces | place: USA | collected 1985/1987
GTCCAGCAGGGTGATATCCGTGCTGCCTGCCGTCAGCAGTGCCTGTTTGGAAAAAATAGTGATCCCACGGGCTTTTTCCAGCGCGTCTGTGTCCAGAAAGGCGTCCTTGTGATCCACGCGCCCCAGTTTGCGGATCGCGCCGGAACGGTAGAGCATGGCTTCCGAAAGGGTGGTCTTGCCGGAGTCCACATGGGCCAGAATGCCCAGTACGATCTGTTTTTGCGTTGTTTCCATGCACTGCTCCTATAAGCCGTTTTCCTAAGTACTGCGCACCATTTCCAAAAACAGCTTTTAAAAATAATTTCCTGTTTATTGTAACACGCTTTGCGGGGAAAAGAAAGTTTTCCGGTACAAATCCCACAGGCAAAAAACAGCACCGGACAGAAAATGGTCTGCCCGGTGCAATTTTCTTAAAAAAGATCCAGCATATTGTTCAGATAGATTGCCTCCCGCACTTGCAGCTGGTATTCCGGCTTTATCATGTAGTAGAGCAGAAATTCCAGTACCAGTGCACTGCCAAGCCCCCTGCCCTCTATCTTAAACTGGGAAAAGCCTGCGGGCAGGTACCGCTGCCGGATGTCCTCCACCCCAATAAATCCGGGGCTGCGCATCGCCTTGGAAAAGCGGTAGCCCTCGGCGGCATCCGGGGCGGCGCAGCGGTGGTCCGGGCAGTCCTCGCCCAGATTCTGACGGCTGACTGTCTCATAGCAGCGCTTGCGCTCGGTGCAGCCGAACCAGCAGCACTCGTTGCACAAAAACTCTACCTTCGCCTTTTGCTCCGGCGGCAGCTCCTTGAACCGCACGCGGGTACGGCCATCCTTATAATCCGTCTTTGGCTCCGGCAGGTCGTTGTGGACTGCCAGAATTTTAGTTACCTCTTTTGCCACAGCCGGTGCACTGGAAAGCCCCGGCGATTTCATGCCCGCCAGGTCAATAAAGCCCGGCGCGCCGTCCGCTTCGCCGATCACGAAGTCCCCGGTATCCACGTTGGCGCGCACACCGGCAAAGTTGCGGATGGACTCGCCAAAGCGGATCCCCGGCACACTGCGCCTGGCCGTTGCCGCCACAAAGGCAAGGCCGTCTGCCGTGCAGGCGGTATCATCCCCCGCTACCGGCTGGGCGTTCGGCCCCACCAGCAGGTTGCCGTGTACGGTGGGCGTTACCAGCACCCCTTTGCCGTTCTCGTTCGGGCACTGGAAGATCACATGGTTCACGCGGTTGCCTTCGCTTTTGTCCAGCAGATAGTATTCCCCGCGGGTAGGTTCCAGCGTAAAGGTGTGCGGCGCGGCCATCTCATGGATGGCCTGGGCGTTCAGTCCCGCCGCATTGACCACATAGCGGGCCGCAAAGCTGCCGTTTGGCGTGGTCAGCTGCCAGCCGCCGTCAATCTTTTCAATGTTGGTTACAGGAGTGCTGCGGTACAGCTCCACCCCGTTGCGCACCGCCACCTCCGCCATGGCCAGCGCAAACTCCCACGGACTGACGATGGCTGCGCTGGGGGCAAACAGCGCCCCGGCCACTGTAGGGGCAAGCTGCGGCTCCATCGCCAGGGTTTCCTCCGCTGTCAGCAGCCGGATGCCCGGCACGCCGTTTGCCACGCCGTTCGCGTACAGCTTTTGCAGGTGGGGCAGCTCTGCCTGGCTCAGCGCCAGCACCAGGCTGCCGCACTGGCGGTAGGGCACATCCAGCCGGGCGCAGATTTCCTTTGCCAGCGCCACGCCCTGCACATTCAGGCGGGCCATTTGGGTGCCCGGTTCCGGGTCATACCCGGCGTGCAGGATGGCGCTGTTTGCCTTCGTTGTTGCATCCGCCACATCGTTTTCTGCTTCCAGCACTGCCACATGCAGCGGATAGTGTGACAGTTCATACGCTGCAGCTGCACCAACCACACCACAGCCAATGATTGCTACATCCAGCATAACTACCTCCCAGTTGTATTGGTCATTCAGGATGCAAAAATCCATCCTGTCAACATGGTTTCCGTTGGTTTAATCATAGCGTTAAATGCACAAAAAATCAAGTTCGAGTTGATTTATTTTGCACATTTCGTCGCCATTGTGTAGACAGCGGAATAGAGGTCCGCTGCTTTGTTTGCTGCTGCCTTTCTATGCAAAAAGCTGCCGCACCTGGCTTTCCCGGTGCAGCAGCTTTTTTTGATATGATGATATATTATAGCGACTGTCTTCTCACTTTTGCAGGCGGTGTCATGCTGCACTTCCTCGTTATGCTGCCGTGCGCTGTTTGCGCTGTTCGGCACGGTTCAGGTACATGTAAAACGCAATGTTCAGCACAACGCCCACTGTGGTAGATACCGGGGCGGCAAGGCCGATCTTGGTCAGGCTGGCGTTCGGCTGAATGCTCATGCAATAGGCAATGTCAAGCGTTTTCCGCAAAAAAACCGAACCCCTTCTCAAGCGGAAAACGGGTTCGGTTTTTAAAAAATGTCGAGAAGTTCAGCCGCGGTTAAATCACAAACTGCTCCATGTAGCGCTTGCTCAGGCGCAGAGAATCGAGAATCCGTTCCTTCCTTTTAACCGTAACGCCGTACTGTTCCCCAGAAAAGTACACGGCAATTTCATGATGCTGTCCCGCCCTTCCGACAGCGGACATACGCCCTTTGGTGATATTTTCGTCAGTGAGAGCCCCGATATGGTATTCTGGGGCAAACACAGACATGTGATGGGCAAGTCTTCCGAATGGTGGGAGTCCTTAAAGATCGGTGGCGGTGCAGCTCCCATTGAGAATTTCAATCCACGCTCCCACGAGGGGAGCGACGGAAAGCTCTTCGCAGCACACGCTGTATTGACATATTTCAATCCACGCTCCCACGAGGGGAGCGACAGCAATTTTCGCCAAAAAGTTCTCTTTTCTCTCAGCAAAAATTGTCTAAAATATTTAATCTTAACAACAAATTATTTTAATTAAAAATATCTTTGTATGTTATTTCAATAAATCGCATAATTTATAAGGTGCGAATCCCCCAGGCATTTTATGTATGCTTGGCTTTCGCATCAGTTACAAAATCAGTGTCTGATCCGGGGCGATTCCTCTGTCTACCCCGATATGTTCAATCTTGGTCTGATATTTATTACCCAGATAGTAGAATCGAAGACTGTCCTTTTCTGTATCAATAATATCCTCAAGTGTTGCCTTCAATGCAATGCTCTGAGCATTATCCAAAATACATTCAAACACAGAATTCTGAACTCTTCTGCCATAATTAACGCATTGTTTTGCCACTTTGCGTAATCTCGCTTTTCCGGTCGCATTTTCTGTGTTGACATCGTATGTGATCAATACTAACATATCGCACCTCACTTCCACAGGAATGCAGGATAACCGTCCAGATCCCCACGTAGATACCGCGCCAACAGCATTGCCTGCACATAGGGTACCATGCCCCATTCCAACTTTTCCTGCAAATAGGGATGTGTTATGGTTTCTTTTTTTCGATTCTGCCACTCCGTCAGTATCAGTCTTCGTCCATCATCATCCAGGAGAACCGCACCGTTTTCCTTTTGGGTAAAATTCTTGGCTGTGATCATCCGTTTATTTACCAACGACAACACAAAGCGATCTGCCAGCACGGATCGCAGTTCCTCCATCATGTCCAATGCCAAAGATACTCTGCCCGGGCGTTCTGTATGTAGATATCCAACACAGGGATCCAGTCCTACACACTCCAGTGCAGATGCCTCCGTATTCGTCAGCAACGTATACACAAAAGACAGCATCGCATTCATTTTGTCGAGAGGCGGTCTCTTATTCCTGCCCTGAAATGTAAAATCTTTTTTCTGCTGCAGAATCAATTCGTCAAACACGCTAAAATAAATACTGGCTGCCTCTCCTTCATATCCCCTGAGTTCGTCCCTGGATGTGCTATTCTGAATCAACATCAGAGAATTTTTCAGCATTTCAGATGCCTTTTTTACCCGCTCTGCATCAATCTGCATACTATGATCTCTGACTGCCCGCTCCAGAACCCACCTGGCATTATGTACTTTTCCAAGGATACAATTTTGAGCAATCTCCAATCCCACCTGTTCATCTTTGCTGCTGGCATACTGTTGTTCCCGCAGAATCACGTTACCCCGCACTTTCCCGGTGACCCGTGCCAGGAATTTTCCCTGGGGAGTCATGTAACACAGAGAAATATTTCGTTCTGCACAGGCACCCATAAGTGCCGGGCTGGTTCCCCGATATCCGAATGATACAATTCCCTCAAGATTATGCAGCGGAACTCTGCCCAATTCTTTCTTGTCATCATAAATTACAATATTTTCACCATCCAGAGCAAGATAACTGTTTTCGGAAGTAACATATAACGTATTCAATAATTTTTTCATACGTTTTCCTCCATAAGTACCTGATCCATATAGTTTTTCACAGAACCGGTTTTTGCAAGTCTTGGCATGCAAATCTCCTTTAAAGAGCAGGAAGTACAGTGCTTTCCCATCTTTACTTTCGGTGTATACCGCCGCTCATAATATTGATGCATTTCCTGAAACATCTCCCGCACTTCGCTGCGAAGTTCTTCCGTGATCTCCACGATTTCCCTCCGTTTTGTCTCTCCGTAAAAGAGTGCACCTTCCGGAATCTGTGTGGAAAACATTTCTTCCAGGCACATTGCCTGCGCCGCTAATTGTAATTTGTCTTCCTCTGTGATCTTCGGCTTTCCCTTCTTGTATTCGATCGGATATACCGAAAAATAGCCCCTGTGCCCATGCAGGCGGATTCCATCCCCACATCTGTGGAATTCCACCACATCACACTCACCCGTGACGCCCATTTCTCTGGACGCCACGGGTAATGCTCTCGCTATGATTGTGTCTCTTCTTTTTTCGGTAAGATATGGATCATGTGCTTTCTTATGCATTAATTCACCGATTACCGTATGTTCATTTTCAGCCCACTGTTGCTCTATATGGATCAGCGCCCACTGTCTTTTGCAGAATCTGAAATGCTGGATCCCTGATATCATGAGATAATCATCTTCTGCATATTCCATTAATTCATCCTTCTTACTTCCACGGAATCAGGAATCTGTTCCTCGTGAACGGTAACCGTATAGTCCTGATATTTTCTGGGATATTCCACGCCCTCGTTTCTCTTTACTTCTACGGCATCGAACAATTTATAAGCCGGGCAGTCTCCCAGTTCTTTGCTATGCTTGAATACAATCAGTTCCCGCACTGCCATATTGCCTCTCGCTGCAGAGTGGTCTACCTCGAACATATTAAGAATTGCTTCCCATAGCAATTCCAAATCGTCTTCGGAAAATCCGGTTACTTTCCGCGCCAGATTTGCGGAAATATAGCCTTCTGCCCGGTACAGTCCATAAGGAACGATGGTCTTTCTACCCATTTCCGTATTCTTGTTTTCCGCGTCCTTTTCTGTGGTGATGGCAACTCTGGTGATAGTTACTTCTTGACTGATGATCGGATCGATACTTCTGGCAAATCCAATCTGCACGGGTCCTCTCACCTGACCGCAGTTCAACGATGCTTTTACAAAAGTAGTCATTACGGCACCAAACGTACGGATATCATAGAAATTCCGGCACATATAATCCTTCAGTTTAAGATCTACACCGGGATCATTTTTCTTTAACTTTTTAAGTTCCTCTGTCACCTTTTTATCATCCGTTTCGGTGATTCCCATATCCGCACAGGCTTCTCTGTCACTGCGATTTAAGGGTACATCTTCTTTGATGTAAATCTTATATCCCTGAGCATCCTCTTTTACGGTCTCGACATAATTGCGGATCTTACGTTTCAGGCAGACATCCGTTACCAAGCCCAGTCCGCTCTCTGGATCGACTCTTGGCATATTGCCCGCATCAGGATCTCCATTGGGATTACCGTTCTCCACATCAAATAATACTACGAACTCATATCTGTTTTTAATAGCTTCACTCATTTATTTGTCCTCCCCTTTTTTATATTTTTCCTGCTGTTGATGATAGTAGCCAAGTGCAAACTGCCCCTGCTGTTCCAGGGATAAGCGTTTCGGGAAATCGTCAAATTTGCCCATAATTTTCCCAACTTCTTTTTCGTAATAGACTTTCGCTCCGCCTTTATCCCGTTCCAACTTTTTCATATGGCTGTTTTTCAGTTTGAGCAACACCGGGAAAATAACTGCCGGCGTAGCACATGCGGAATTAAAGTAGCGGTCATGAATTGTCGTAGTGATTGTCGGGTTTGCTTCTTTTTGTATGCTTTCCAATACGGAAAACAATCTTCCCAATACATAGGCTATATCATTGCGGTCTTCGTTCAATCCCATGAGATTTTCTCCTTTCATACAATTATAATTTTTGATCAAAAATGCTTTGATGATAGCAGCACGTTTCCAGTTCACGTTACCGCACTCTACCCGAATGCGGATCAGTGTGTAGGTATACAGACTTGCCGGATATCGTCCGCCCGACAGAATCGCCTGCAATACAAGGGCTGCCATGTTCGGAACCGGTGTCTTATCTTTTGATTTCTGATTCACGGTTTCATTCAGCATGTCACGAATCCCCAGATAATCCTGTTCTTCCCATGCCGGTTTTACAATCTTGAGCCGCTCATAATGGTCTGCTATATTCTGTATGATTTTCCCAAACGAATTTACATAGAAAAAACGGACCGACAATCGTGCTGCATTTGGTGCCAGCGCCAGTATGTAAAAATTCTGTTTCGGATCCATCTCCGCATCTTCTAAGTAAACCCTGGTGCCTTCTTTCAGGCTATCGAAAATGTCCTTCAGTTTTTTCTGATTATCTTTCGTGGGTTTAAACATATTCAGAAAACACTTCTGATACTGCTCTTTACCGCTTTCTGCCCAGTACACGATCATGGAATCCCCCAGGGAAAAGGTGTAATCCCGCTGGGACAGCAGATAATTCAGTGCCGTGGTATATGCAAATTCCGCATATTTTCCCACCGGCGCATTATAACTCTGTTCCTTTCCATAAGACTCAAATGACGGTGCATTGAATGATACCAGCGCCGCTCCGCTGGACTGTGCCCCGGGTACTCCTTTGATTGCTTTATGGATTCGTGATATCTCGGCTTTTTTACCGGTAACCAGGCAAATGCCGTTATCTTCTCCACCATTCCGCGCCCGATAGTTTTCCCAACAGTCTCGAATCTCCGGATCTTCCTGTGCTTCCTGCCCTTCCACAGAGAAAATAAGATTGCCGCCTTCTGTCAATTCTTCCCAGTTTTCCCGAATCACAGGATGTTCTGATGCTTTCTGCGGATCCCATTTTTCAAAATAGGCTAAAATTGCCCGGGCTGTTTTTCCCTGTGCAGATTGCAGAATCTGTCCATGCTTTTCTTTCGTCGCCTGGAAGCAATCCACTACACGTGAGTTCGTTCCATCTGCGTCAATACCCAGCATATACTTGGAATTGTCGCACAGAAAATTAGCTGCCACACCGGAAGATCTGGTCACCATCTCCGGCACGACGAGATTTGCCGGTACCCAGACTACTTTCTTACCACGCATATCCTCTATTTTTCGGGAAGTAATACCTATGATATCCCCCTCCGAAGACAAAAGTAGCCTTTGCCAGACGAACACCGCCCGTCTTTCTGTCACGGAGAATCATCACTTTCCCCTGTTCTGCCAGATTTTCATAGTATTTTACCAGTGCCTGTAGTATCATCGCAGCACCTCGCAATCTCTCAGATCCACCACGCCGTGACGCATTATTGCCCGGAAAAACATAGGCTGGATATTTTCCGGATCACTGTAATCCATGTCAAACAGCATGATGCCAAGATCTTTTTCTTCTACTACATCATAGGCGGTATGAATTTCTTCTTCCTCGCAGAGAGCAAAATGCGCCGAGAATTCTCTACAACCGAAGTATGGCATATAATAAAATTCTCCTTTACGCAGCCGTCTCATGATAATGTCCTTAAATTTTCCGGGATTATCAGAAGCGTTGGCTTTCTCTGTCATTTCAAAATGAGCTTCGATGGTGTAGCTTACATTGCAGAGCAACTGTGATGCTCTCTGTACAATGTCCTCCTTCGTACTAATATACAATGTTTTGTCTGCACCGTTGTATGCCTGCAATACATTGCTTGCCAGGATCTTGCTTTTTACTTCATTTCGTCGTACACTTGTAAATTGGATAGGGTTTTTGACATAGATTTTGTCGATGATCCACCGCATTCCCGGATGCCAGTAAATGGCTTCCAAAATACCGCGTGCCGCTGAGGGCGTGATGATGTCATAGCTGTAGCGTTCAACTTTGAGTTCGGGTCTCGAAAACAATGCATAGTCTCCCCATACATTTACTTTTACTCCGACTCCCATTTATTCCACCTTCTTTCCACAATTAAAGCGCTGTTCCCGTTTACTGTTCCTTTGTAGTACTATTTTCTGTCTGACAATAATACCCCCTTTGTAAAATACTGTCTTTTCGCAGATATGATATGACAATATTTTAGTTTATCTGTACTTATCTGACAAATTCACTATACTACAAGTCTAATATATTTGCAATGCTTATTTTTATTCGTAATGATAATTTCAATTGAAATTATCGCTAAAACTATTAGATTTTTTTGAATTATATGTTATACTTTCAATGTCAGGTATATCCTGTGGATTGAAATAATTGTAATTTTCATTAACTTACAAGAGTAGCGGTACACTTTTCCATCGTGTACCGCCACTTCCATTTCCTGCAATATTAAACCATCATCATTCCGCCCAATTCCACTTCCAGTTTCAATCCGGTGTCTTCCCGGTATTGTTCCTCCTGCGTCAGCACATAAAAATCCTGCGCATCCGGGTCTACCGCTTCTACCATCCCCGCATCACGCATTTCTTCAAACAACATCTTCCGTTTCTCATATTCCCCTTTTTTCCGAATACTTACACAATATTGCCCTGCTTTTCGCATACGGCTCTTTGTCAGTCCCTGCTGCCGAATTTCCTGCAAAAGAGCCTTCGCTTCCGGTTCTTGGTCGATATATACCGTAACCGTATTTTCTTCAATCAGCTTAAAATCTTTCGCAACCGTCGCAAATTGATAATCTCCACCATCAAATTTCTCCAGAATTTTCTTCATATCCAGGCTTTCGCCCTTGATGCGATATAGTCTCCGAAAATATTCTGTGATATTATCCAGTGCAGTAATATCTCTGCCCTCCGCTAGCAGATTTTTCGTCGTGTCGATCTGCTGCCGCTGTCCGGATACCCTTTCCTTGTCTTCCCACTGGAAGATGCGGACAATGCTCTCTTCCTTTCCTCTTTTATCATTTCGATTACAACGTCCTGCTGCCTGAATAATGGAATCCACACCGGCTAGTTCCCGATATACCGAAGTAAAATCCAGATCCACTCCGGCTTCCACGAGACTGGTCGAAATGACGATGCATTTTTTCCCTGTTTCATCCTTGAGTCGTTTCCCAATCTCCGCAAGCACTCGTCTTCTATGCGCCGGATACATGGTGGTTGATAAATGATAAACGCCCTCTCCCTGCAGCCGTTCGTAAAGCCGCTGTGCTCTTTTTCGCGTGTTCACGATACACAGTGCATGCCACTCCTGCTGTAGTTTCTCCGCCATTTCCTCTTCCGTGACGGTATCAATATTCTGATAGGTTACCCTTTCAAAAAATCGAAATTGTTCCTCTCTCCGTGGGCATAATTCCCGGGCAACATACTTTTCAGGCAGAAACTGCTGTAATGCCGGCTGCGTCGCCGTACACAGTACAATACTCGTTCCATACTGCTGCAACAGTTCTTCTATCATTGCCATGCACGGTTTCAAATAATTTGGTGGAAGCATCTGCGCCTCATCGAATATGATGACACTGTTTGCAAGGTTGTGGAGCTTGCGGCATTTGGAGGAACGGTTTGCGTACAGGGAATCGAAAAACCGCGCCGCCGTTGTCACCACCAACGGCATATCCCAGTTTTCTGATGCTAGCGCCCGGCGTATCTCCTCGGGCGACGCACCATCGGAGAGGTCGAACTCCACGCCGGAGTGGTGCTCCAGCACATTGCCGTCTCCCAGAACATTCCGAAATACCCCCGCGTTCTGTTCAATGATGGAGGTATAGGGAATGACATAGATTACCCGCGTCATGCCGTTGGCCACTGCATGACGCAGGGCAAAGGCGAGGGAGGCTACTGTTTTCCCGCCGCCGGTGGGCACCGTCAGCGTGTAAATGCCTTTTGGCTTACTGCCCGCATCCATGCAGGCGTTTAACATTTTACAGCGAAGTCGGTTCAGCTCTGTTTTCGGATTCTGCCACGGTGCGATATAATCCTCCAGCCGCTTGAGAAGCGTCGACAGGTCATCGTAACCGCCCCGGCCCCGCTCGCCGTTCATGAACCGCTCCGTGTCTAAAAAATCTGCATCGACCAGACAGGAATAGAGCATTCGTGTCCGGAATGACAGTTTCCACAGATCCCGTTCTGGCGTTTCCGGCGGGATCTGCGGCAGCGCCGCACCGCTCTCGCCGCAGCGGTCCAAATACCGATCT
>OHTF01000956.1_pt1 | contig 10491 bp, 8 predicted proteins | sample 1578811 | NCBI WGS metagenome assembly OHTF01 (sample SAMEA3879571, study PRJEB24766) | human gut metagenome | biome: human-associated habitat; feature: feces | place: USA | collected 1985/1987
GCGCTTTTTGATGAGGTCCATTTTTTATTAGCCGCTTAACTTAACGGCATTGGCCGGATGGCTCGTTTTACTTATTTATTTTTTACCAGCAGCGCCTGATAGGGCTTCAGTTCCACATCCGCCAGCCAGACGGAAGTGCCCTCCGGGGTGTGATACTCGCCGCCCAGAGCATCCAGACTTGCCCCTGCCGGGTACTCGGTAAAGTTGAACAGTCCCACCAGCGTTTCCTCGCCGCGCTTGCGCACCAGCGCCAGCACACCGGGATTGTGGCTGTCCCATGTGGTCACCCACGCATCCGGGGCAAAGCAGGGGTCTGCCCGCATTTGGCGCAGCTGCTCCATGCCCTGCCACAAGGCGTTTTGCAGCGTGCCCTTCCGGGTGCGCTGCTTTGCGTCCTCCCAGTTGAATTTGCTGCGATGCAAATTGCGGCTGTCCTCCACACGGTCAGGGTCGTTTTTGTAGTCCCAGCCGTTGCGCTGGGCGATCTCGTCCCCGCAGTTCAGCATGGGGAAGCCCTGCAAAAACGCCATGGCAGTGTGCAGCAGCAGGTCGCGCTTCACCGCGTAGTCCAGTGCGGTTTTGTCGTCCTTTTCCAGTGCCTGCTCCACGCCGCACAGGCTGGCGGTGGTGCCGCAGCTCCGGGCATCGCCGGTGGCGGGGTCGTAGTTGTACAGCTCGCCCTTTGCCCAGCTGCCGGGGAAATTGCCCTCGTAGAAGTGGTACAGATATTCCTTGTGTTTCTGCGGGTCGATGCCCAGCCGTTTTTCCACCGCCTCGTCCAGACCCCAGCCGATGTCATCGTGGCAGCGCAGATAGTTCACGAACCAGCAGTTGTCCGGCAGGGCGTGGAGGGCATCCAGCTGGGCTTTCAGCAGCCGGGTGTCCCGGCTGGCAAGGGCCCCCCACAGGTTGACCATGGTGGACACGTTGTAGAGCATGTGGCATTCCGGCTTTTCCGGGGTACCGAAATAGGCAGCCAGCTCCTTGGGAGCCATGACCACCTCGCCCTTGAGGATGACCGCCGGGCAGACGCATTCCAGCACCATGCGGAGCATCCGCACGATGGTGTGTACCTGCGGCAGATTGCGGCAGGTGGTGCCCAGCTGCTTCCAGATGTAGGGCACGGCGTCAATGCGGAACACCTCTACGCCGAGGTTGGCAAGATGCAGGATGCTCTTGGTCATGTCCACGAACACCGCCGGGTTTGCGTAGTTCAGGTCCCACTGATAGTCGTGGAAGGTGGTCAGCACCCACTTGTGCATCTCCTCGCACCATGTAAAGTTGCCGGGCGCGGTGTTGGGGAACACCTGCGGCACGGTCTGCTCGTACTGGTCGGGGATGGTGCGGTCCTCGTAGAGGTGGTAATAGGCCTGAAACCACGGGTCGCCCGCCTTTGCCGCCATGGCCCAGCGGTGGGTGCTGGCGGTGTGGTTCATGACAAAATCCAGACACAGGCTGATGCCGGCTTTCCGCAGTTCCCGGGTCAGGTTTTCCAGATCCTTGTTGGTGCCAAGGGCAGGGTCTACGGTGTCGAAATCCTCCACCGCATAGCCGCCATCGTTGTGGGGATGGGGCATCTGCAGCAGGGGCATCAGGTGCAGATAGGTCAGCTTCTGCTCTTTGAGGTAGGGCAGCTTCTTTGCCAGCTCTTTCAAATTTCCGGCAAAGAGGTCGGTGTACATGGTCATGCCGAACATATTGCCCCGCTTGTACCACTCCGGGTCGGCAGAGCGTGCCTTGTCCAGTGCTTTCAGCTCGGCGCTGCGGGCGTTGTAGGCTTCTGCCATCTCCCGCTCCAGAACTTCCAGCCCTTCCCGGTTGTGGTACAGTTCCATGAACAGCCATTCCAGCTCGTCCTTGTGCTTGGCAAACCGGGACGCAAATTCCTGTTTCGCTGCCATGGTTCAGCCCTCCACTTCCGCAAGGGTGGGCATGGCAGGGATAGCACCATGCCGGCTGGTGGTGATGCTGGCCGCTTTGTTGGCAAAGGCCAGAATGCTTTCCAGTTTGTCCACCGTCAGGGTGTCCAGCTCCTCCTTGCAGAGCTTGGACAGGGCAGCCCCAAAGAAGGTATCGCCTGCGCCGTTGGTGTCGCCCACCTTGCAGGGCACGCCCGCCACATGGCCGGTCTTGTCCCCAAAGCGGTAGAATACGCCATTTGCACCCAAGGTGACGAAAATCAGCCGGATGCCATTCTGTGCCAGTTGTGCTGTGCCGCTTTCACAATCAGTGGTGCCGGTGAGCAGAGGCAGCTCTTCATCGGACACTTTCAGAATATCCACCAGCGGCAGGGGAGCTTTCATCTGGGCAATGGCTTCCTCTTTGTTCTTCCAGAGGTTTGCACGGTAGTTGGGGTCATAAGTAATGACAGCACCCAGCTTTTTGGCACGGGCAGCAGCATCCAGCGTAGCGGTGCGGGAAGGGTCGGCGGTCAGGCTGACAGAACCGAAGTGGACGATTTTGGCAGCTTTTAGAGCGCCCTCCGAAATGTCCTCTTTGCTCAGCATCACGTCAGCGTTGGCACTGCGGTAGAAGCTGAAATCCCGCTCACCGGTGGCATCTACCGAGACCACCGCCATGGTGGTGGGGTGGTCTGCATCCACCGCCATGCCGGAAACGTCCACCTTGTTTTCTGCCAGAACCTCTTTCAGGTAGCGGCCAAAGGCATCCGCACCCACCTTGCCGATAAAGGCGGTCTGTGCGCCCAGCCGGGCGGCAGCTACCGCCAGATTTGCCGGGGCACCGCCGGGGTTTGCGGCAAACTGAGGGATGCCGCGCTCATCCTTGCCGGTCTGGGTCAGGTCGATCAAAACTTCACCAATCGTTAAAATGTCCATGCGTTTTCTCCTTATTTTTATCCTATAAGCTAAAACCCAACGGTCACCGCTGGAACAGATAATGAATGTAAGCGGCTGCACGCTCCGGGTGCGGTGCATTCTGCACTACCCCAAGATAGACCTTGCCAGAAAAACCTGCCTGCCTGACAAACGGCGTGTCCGAAATATCCAGCACGGTCCCACCGGCGTTCAGACCCGACAGTGCATGGAAAGACGCATCCAGTGTCCGCAGATCGAGAAAATAATCATCTGCCAACAGTCGATCCCGTGCATATTCGTCCATCAGAACAACATCTAACCGCTGGGCACTGACTGCACCCAGCAGCTTCATCTCCGAAGCATATACATACTGCTCCTCTGCGCGTTCGCTCTCGCTGAGCAGCAAGCCGGACAGCAGATCGACCTGTTGCTTTTTGGTCAGACCCTGCGCCTCGGCAAAGCCGGTGGTAAGCTGTTCCGTCAGATCAGACCCGGCAGTGATATTTACCAGACCAAGGTAAAGCACATCCTCTTTTTTCGTCACATGACGGTAGGCTGCATACCCGAGGATATAGACGACGATGAGCACGATCGCAATGGGCAGCTTGTAATATGCCCAGATGTGCTCCCACTTTTTGCGCCCATGGAGGGAGCGGAGCGTATCCCGGTCAGTTTTTGTCATGGTCGTATTCCTCGTGTACTGCATCAGGGTCTCCACCGATCAGATAGAGGATCCGAAGCATCAGAAAGGAGCAGATCATGGCGCAGAAGCCCATGCCCAGCAGGAATGCAGGCGTGAACACAAACACTATGACGTACCCCATGATGCCATAGATCGCCGCCATCAGCAGGGTGCAAAACAGATACCGGACACCCACGAGAAACGCTGTTTTCAGGATGCCGAAGGTGGTGTTTTCAAACCGTGCCAGCAGAGGAAAGGCATACAGCAGAACGATGCCGTACAGAACTGCCGCACCAATAAGCACTGCAGTGAGCAGCGTCCAGAAAATGTTTTCGCTCCACATTCGGCGCAGCACAAAGCCATCCGCAGCCAGGAAACTGCCGACTGCCAGCAGGATAAGCCAGAGTTTTGTGGCAGGCTTAAAATTTTCCCGGAACGCCTTAAAAAACATCCGGGTCAGACCATCGTCCCGATCTTCCGCCATTTTGAGCGTGACGTAGAACAATGCGGTCGTAGAAGCCCCTATGGTAACGATGGGCAGGCTGCACACGAGCCATAAGATGTTCAGGTAAGCACTGTAAGTCAATTTCGTCAGCACAGCAAACAGCGGCTTGTCCGTATTGCACAGGTCACGCATGGGGGTTCTCCTTTCGCTCAATCTCCTGTGGATTCGCGCAGGATCAGGTTGGTTTCCGTATAGACGGTGCGATAGTTCAGCGATGGCTCTTCGATGCGGGTCATAAGCAGATTGGCAGCGGTGTAGCCCATGATCTGTCCATGGATATGGATCGAAGTCAGACGGGGGACAAAGTAGGAAGCCTCCTGACTGTCATCGAAGCCGCAGACCCAGATATCATCGGGAACCGAATACCCCAGCTCATTCAATGCCTTGACCAGATCCATGGCAACAAAGTCATTGGCGCAGACAAAGGCATCCGGCATCGTTTTGAACCGACGTATGGTTTCGTACAGGGATACCGGATAGTTCTGCTGTCCAGATGGCATCGCACAGGTGCTCAGGCCTTCTGTCAGACCAAAGTACTCCACTGCATCCTTATAAGCCATATAACGCTCAAAGAAGGACTGACAGTGGTTTTTATCCCCCGCAAAGCTGATGCGTTTTTTGCCGCGCTGGACCATGTGGGCCACTGCATTCTGGATCTCAATGCGGTTTTCCATATAAAGGCGGTCGGCTTTAAGAGGAGGACGCATATCCATCACAGGGGTGTCTACAAACAGCAGCGGAACATCCAGATCGCACAGCATCTGTGCGTAGTCATAGTCGAATACTTCAAAGCAGATGATGCCGGCTGTGCGCTGGATGTTGAGAGAAGATGGAAGTTTTTTCTCTTTCAGCTCTATGGGAGAAATGCGATGAATGGTCATGCCGCTGTGCAGATGGTCGATTTCCGACTGGAAACGATCCAGCATCATGGAGGAAAAGTGAGAGCTGCTCAGAAACTGGGTCGTCAGCATGGCGATCTCCCGTTTGTCACTCGGCAGAATGAAAGGCTCTGCCGTTTTTGCAGCGTCTTCCTGAAACAGCGGCAGATAGGCAAACTGCTTATAGCCCATTTCGGCGGCTTTGCGCAGGATCTTCTCCCGTGTGGCATCTGCCAGCACACCGGTGTTGTTGATGGCCTTTGAAACTGTGTTGCGGGAAAGCTGCAGTTCGTTTGCAATATCCTGAATGGTGACTTTGGTTGCCATAAGTCATCCTCTTTCTTTATAAATAGGAGCGGGTGTTCTTTCTTTTATAGATAAAGTCTGGTGACGGATCTTATTCTTTGCGACTCCAGTATAGTGCAAATGCACAAATTAGTCAAATGCAAAAATGCAAATCATCATTTTGCATATTTGCGCACTTTCGAATTTGTGCATCTGTACAAATCCACAGTATTTATTGATATATACCATGAATTATCGTTGACATTCGCTTGCCTGAGTGATATAAATGAATTACAGAGTTTTACATTTGCACAATCAAAGTGAAAAACGTAAAATTCAAAGGTGCAAATGTAAAATACAAATCAAGCGGCAAGCAAATCAAAAAGGAGGAGAATGATTCATGAAAGCAAAGACGGCCTCGCCGGAAACGGCTGTGCTGACAGCAGAACGCAAGCTGCACAACACATGGGTCTACATCAAACGGCATTGGCAGCTTTACCTGTTGTTCCTGCTGCCTGCCGTGGTGCTGACGCTGGTGTTCAAGTACGCTCCCATGGGCGGTGTGCTGATCGCGTTCCAGAAGTACAATCCCTTCAAGGGCATCTGGGGCAGCGAGTGGGTAGGCTTCAAAAACTTTACCCGCTTCATGTCCTCGCCGGACTTCCAGCGCTATCTGATCAACACCCTGAAGCTGAGCGTCTACGGTCTGCTGTGGGGCTTCCCGATCCCCATCCTGCTGGCATTCCTGCTCAACCGTATCGAGAGCAAGAAGATCAAGCAGAAGGTGCAGCTGGTGCTGTATATGCCCAACTTCATCTCGGTCATCGTGCTGTGCGGTATCGTCCGGGTGCTGCTGAGTGTCACCGGTCCGGTGAACGGCCTGCTTCACACCAGCATCAACTTCATGACGCTGCCGGAAGCGTTCCGCCCCATCTACATCATCAGCGGCATCTGGCAGGGTGCCGGCTGGGCATCCATCATGTACACCGCATCCCTTTCTAACGCCAGCAAAGATCTGAAGGAAGCTGCGATGATCGACGGCGCAAACCTGATCCAGCAGATCATGACAGTGGAGTGGCCCGCCATTAAGGATATGGTCGTTATTCAGTTCATCCTGCAGGCAGGCAACATCATGAGCATCGGTTTTGAAAAAGCCTATGCCCTGCAAACTGACCTGAACCTGAACACTGCCGAGATCATTGCAACGTACGTTTATAAAAAGGGCCTGTTGGACGGCGATTACAGCTTTTCCACGGCAGTCGGTCTGTTCAACACCGTTGTCAACGTCATCCTGCTGATCGCAGTGAACAAGATCGTTGCCAAAATGAACGATGGCAAGGGCTTGTAAGGAGGGGTTTACCATGGCAAAACAGAAAAAATCAAAAATGGCCCTCTACACCAGACAAGATAAGATCATCCTGTACTGCGGCTACGCACTTCTGGGCTTGTTCCTGCTGGCGATCATCGTTCCGATGATCTACATCGTCATCGCGTCCTTTATGGACCCGGTCACTCTGCAAAACAAGGGCATCTCCTTTGATTTCAGCAAGTGGAGTCTGGATGCTTACCAGCGTGTCGTTTCGGACAAGCAGATCTGGGTCGGCTTCAGGAACGCAGTGCTTTACTCGATCATCTTCACCATCATCTCGGTAGCTGTGACGATGCTTGCCGCTTATCCCATGTCGCTGCCGGACTTCAAAGGCAAAAAGATCTTCAACACCTTGTTTGTGATCACGATGTTTTTCAGCGGCGGTCTGATCCCCACCTACCTGCTCATCAACAATCTGGGTCTGCTGGATTCCATGTGGGCGGTCATTCTGCCGGGAGCATTCAGCGTGTGGAACATGATCATTGCCCGTACCTATTATCAAGGCATCCCGCGTGAGCTGCGCGAAGCTGCGGATGTAGATGGAGCCAGCGAGATGCTTTACTTCTTCAAGATCCTGCTGCCCGTCTGTATGCCGGTGGTGGCAGTTCTGGCTCTGTGGCAGTTCGTGGCAATGTGGAACAGCTACTTTGACGCCATGATCTACCTGAACAGCGCATCGAAGCAGCCGCTGCAGCTGGTGCTGCGTTCCATCCTGATCCAGAGCCAGCCGGAATCCGGCATGATCGCAGATATCCAAAGTACTGCCGAACGTGCGAAGATGGCAGAGCTGCTCAAATATGCAACCATTATTATTTCCAGTCTGCCGCTGCTGGTGATGTATCCCTTCTTCCAGAAGTATTTTGATGCCGGCATCATGGCTGGTTCCATTAAGGGCTGAGGATATTCCAGAATTTTATAAGCAGGTACGCTCATCTGTTACACGAAAAAAGAAACATGAAAAAGGAGAAAATACCATGAAAAAGCTGATCTCTCGCCGCAACTTCCTCAAGGTCTGCGCTCTGGCGGGCTCTGCCGCTGCTCTGTCTGCCTGTGGCGGCAAATCCACCGGCAGCGGCGATTCTGCTGCCGCAGATGTGGACGTGACCGGTGCCGTTACATTTCCGCTGTCCGAAAAGGTCACCTTTACCGGTATGACCAGCTTCCCTGTGGGCAGCGAACCCGAGCCGAACAACCGCACCATCTTCAAGCGTCTGGAAGAGCAGACCAATGTGCACATCGACTGGACCGCCATCCAGTCCGACCAGTGGAGCGATAAGATCACCCTGAATATGTCCAACCCCAACACCCTGACGGATTTTGTTTTTACTGCTGATTTTACCGACAGCAATCTGCTGCGCTACGCAGATCAGGGTGTCATCCTCAATCTGGAAGACTACATTGACAACAATATGCCTTATCTCCAGAAGGTCTTTGAGCAGTACCCGGAGTACCGCACCATGTGCACCGACAGCGATGGCCACATCTGGGCACTGCCCTGGATCGAGCAGCTCGGCTCAGAAAAGACCGCCATCCAGACCATTGGCAACATGAGCTTCATCAATACCAAGTGGCTGAACTTCCTCGGTCTGTCGATGCCCACCACAGTGGACGAGTTTGAGCAGGTGCTGATGGCATTCCGTGATAACGCCGCTTCTATCAAGGCAGAGTATGGCATTGACGGCGACATCATCCCCATGTCCTGCATCGTCAACAACGGCGATCAGGACCCCAGCATCCTCATCAATGGCTTTGGCGAAGGCTACGGCGACGCTGACAAGGACCGTCATATTGCCGTTACCAACGACCGGAAAGTCATCTGTGCCGCCACCCAGCAGGGCTACCGCGATGGTCTGGACTGGCTGCACAAGCTGTATGCCGAGAAGCTCATCGACCCGGAGTGCTTCACGCAGGAGTGGTCCACCTATGTTTCCAAGGGCAAGGCTGGCCGCTATGGTGTCTGCTTCAGCTGGGATGTTGCCAACATTGACAACCTGACCGACTGGGAGCCGCTGCCTGCCCTGACCGCCGATACCCGAAATATCACTCCGCAGAACGGCTCTTTCACCAGCGGCTTTGCCCGCGGCAGATGCGTTGTCACCGCAAAGGCGGCTAATCCTGCACTGGTTTGTGCATGGCTGGATCAGATGTACGCCCCCCTCCAGTCTCCGCAGAACAACTGGGGTACTTACGGCGATGCGGAAGGCTTTAACATTTTTGAACTGTCCACCAACGATAAGGGCGAGCCCATGCTGAAGCACGCTCCTCTGGGCGATGCTTCTCCCGTGGAAGTCCGTGAAGCGCAGTGTGTCAGTGGACCTCTGGCGGTTCTGGATGATTACTATGGTGTATACGTTACCTGCCCGGACGATGCACAGTATCGTCTGGACTGGATCAAGGAGATCTACACCCCGGATATGAACAACGATTATGTCTATCCCAATGTCTTTATGAGCAACGAGGACACCGAGCAGGTCTCTAACCTGCAGGCAGATCTGCAGACCTACATGAATACGCAGAAGGCCAACTGGATCATGAACGGCACTACGGATGCAGAGTGGAACGAATATCTGAGCAAGCTGGAAGCCTACGGCCTGTCCGACTATCTGGGCATTATGCAGAAATATCTGGATGCTTACTACGCATAAGAATTCTTTCCTTTGGAGGATTCCATGAACGATTTGACTTTACAAAAAGCCCGTGCCTACGAGGCCGAGCACGGCGCTGCCATTTCCCCGGCGGAACGCCCTGCTTACCACATGACTCCTTATGTGGGCTGGCTGAACGACCCAAACGGTTTCTCTTATTATAAAGGGAAGTATCACCAGTTCTATCAGTATAACCCCTACGATGTGCGGTGGGCGCCCATGCACTGGGGTCACGCCGTCAGCACCGACCTGCTGCACTGGGAGTATCTGCCCTGTGCGCTTGCCCCGGATTCCCCGGCGGACAACGGCCCCGGCTGCTTCTCCGGTTCTGCCACCGAGATGGATGACGGCAAGCAGCTGCTGATGTACACCAGCGTGATTGCAGAAAAGCAGCCCAATGGGGAGATGCGGGATATCCAGACCCAGAGCATTGCCATCGGTGACGGTCTCGACTACGAAAAGCCTGCCTGCAACCCGGTGTTGACCCAGAAAGACCTGCCGGAAGGCTTCAGCAAGTTCGACTTCCGGGACCCCAAGATCTGGCGTGAGGCCGACGGCACCTACTCTGCCGTCACCGTCTGCCTTGCCGAGGATGGCAGCGGCGCAGCGGTACTGTTCCAGAGCAAGGACGGCTTCGACTGGCACTTTGTCACGGTGCTGGAACGCTGCAACAATCAGTACGGCAAAATGTGGGAGTGCCCGGACTTCTTTCCGCTGGATGGCAAGCAGATCTTGATGCTCGGCCCCATGGAGATGCTGCCCAAGGGCGAGTTCCACAACGGTCACAACGTGATTGCCTTCATCGGCAGCTACGACGAAGCCACCCACACCTTCACCAAGGAAAACGTGCAGCTGATGGACGGCGGCATCGACTTCTACGCCACCCAGACCACCCTTGCCCCGGATGGCCGCCGGATCATGACCGCATGGCTGCAGACCTGGTCGGACACCGAGGATAAGCCCCAGGGCTGCAAGTGGTTCGGGCAGACCATCTGCCCCCGCGAGCTGCACATCAAGGACGGACGCATTCTTCAGACCCCGGTGCGGGAGCTGGATGCCGTCCACGGCAAGCGAACCTTCCACGAAAACGTGACGGTGCAAAACGAAACTTCTCTGGAAGGCATCAAGGGCCGTGTGGCGGATCTGACCGTCACGGTGCAGCCCGGCGAATACCGCTCCTTTACCCTGAAGCTGGCCGCCGATGCAGACCATCACACCAGCCTGACCTACGACCCCTACATCTCCGAGCTGACGCTGGACCGCAGCCATGCCGGTTCCCGTGCAGACATCGTTCACAGCCGCAGCTGCAAA
>OHTF01000964.1_pt1 | contig 10460 bp, 10 predicted proteins | sample 1578811 | NCBI WGS metagenome assembly OHTF01 (sample SAMEA3879571, study PRJEB24766) | human gut metagenome | biome: human-associated habitat; feature: feces | place: USA | collected 1985/1987
GCCTTGCAAATTCTACGCCCAGACGGTTGGCTTCTTCCGGGGTAATCTCACCGGGGCGGAAGGACTGGCGCACATGATAGGCAATCACATCATCTGTACCACGCACTCGTCCGGTAGCAACGATATACTGCCTTTTTGCTAAAAGAAACTCCGCATCAACCGTTCTGCTGTCACACGCAAATCCTGCGATGAGCCTGCCATTATCTGTTTTCTGTGGATTTGCTACATAGTCGATGATGTCACTGATCGCCCGACTCTCTGTGCGGCCTTTGCCGACATGAAGTGGCATGATTCTTGTAGTTGCCATAAAAAGCCCTCCTCTCAAAATATTTTCTCTGAACTCTTTGTGCCTATCGTTGAAATAAACTCTCCTTATGGGTATAATATAAAGAAACTACCAATACCTCAAAGGAGGGATTTTATGATAGAACAGCTCATTGCTGAAGCAACCGAATGTGATTTCAAAGTTGCTCTCGAAACAAAAAAGCCAAAAAGCTGGTTAAAAAGTGTCAGTGCCTTTTCCAATGGAATCGGCGGCACTCTGTTTTTCGGAGTCTCCGATGACCGGGAGCCTATCGGCTTGTCCGATGTTCAAAAGGATGCTGAAGCGATCAGCCGCTTAATCAAAGAACGTATCACACCATTACCGCAGTTTATCTTAAAGCCATTGCAGGAAGATGGTAAAAACCTGTTGGCTCTGGAGGTTTCTCCTGGCCGCAGCACCCCATACTATTACAAGGCAGACGGAGTGATGGAAGCATATATCCGTGTTGGAAATGAAAGCGTAATTGCCCCTGATTACATTGTGAATGAACTGATCTTAAAGGGAACCAATCAGTCCTTTGATACCCTAACAACAGACGCGGTAAAAAAGGATTACAGCTTTACACTTCTGGAAGCAACCTATCTGGAACGGACTGGTCTCCGCTTTGAGCCATCCGATTATGTCTCCTTCGGTTTGGCTGACAAAAATGGGTTTTTGACCAATGCCGGAAAGCTCATGACCGATCAGCACACAGTTTATAACTCCCGTATGTTCTGTACCCGGTGGAATGGCTTGGAAAAAGGCTCTATCTTTGATGATGCATTGGACGATAAAGAATACGAAGGGAATCTGATTTATCTACTGAAAAGCGGCAGTGAATTTATTCGCAATAATTCCAAAGTCCGTTTTGTCAAAGAGGCACAGTATCGTGTAGACAAGCCGGATTATGCTGAACGAGCTGTGACAGAGGCTCTTGTCAATGCGCTTATCCATCGTGATTATATTGTGCTTGGCAGCGAAATCCATATTGATATGTTTGATGATCGGGTGGAAATCACATCTCCGGGCGGTATGTTTGGCGGCGGCTCAATTCAGGAATACGATATTTACAGTATCCGTTCGATGCGACGAAACCCTGTGATTGCTGACCTGTTCCACCGCATGAAGTACATGGAACGCCGTGGAAGTGGCCTACGCAAAATCGTCAGTGAAACCGAAAAGCTGCCTGGATACACAGAGGCATATAAGCCCGAATTTTCCTCAACAGCGACAGATTTCAGAGTCATCTTGAAAAATGTAAACTACAACTTAGAGGGTGACGCCCACCAAGTTATCCACCAAGTTACCCACCAAGTTATTGAACTATCAACGGTATCCAAACAGATTTTGGCTTTTTGCACAACACCAAAATCCAAGAAAGAGCTTGCAGTATTTTGCGGCTTCAAAGATTTAAGAAACTTCACTTTGAAGCATATCAATCCGCTTTTAGAATCCGGGCAATTAGAAATGACTATTCCCGATAAACCTAAAAGTCGCAATCAAAAATATATTACAGTTCGTTCCGAATAAACAGAGAAGCAGGGCATTGGGTCTCATCTCCCATTGTCCTGCTTCTTTTTCATTCCAAATTATATTCACATCATTTACCCATACACCCAATCCTGTATCGCAAATTTCAAACTCTGCACCTTTCCCAGCAGCCAGATCGCAGCCAGCGGCAGCCCCATCGGGCTAATCAAAAATGCCATAACCAGCAAAATCACACCATTCTGCGGGGAATAGGTAATAAGCACAGCCACACCAAGCAGAGCAATTACCATGCTGAGCAGACCAAGCACCAGACCGGATATGTAGATCAGCCCCATGCAGAGCCAGACAAAAAGCGTCAGCACCAAAATGACCGGTGCAGTTACGATCATCAGCAGGCATTTCAAAATCTTCATTCCAGTTCCTCCTTCCAACGCTCCAGATGCCGTTTGCACAGGGCATCTGCTTCTCTCTCATCATCTTCCGTCACTTCCCGTTTACCTTTGGTCAGTTCAATCTCCAGATAAGTCCGGTAATCATCAGCTAAGAGGTCGAACAGTTCCTTGGGAGTATGGCACACCTCGCCGGTGCAATAGTGAAAGTCCTGGTCAAATTCAACCCTTACACATCCATGACGGTTGATATAAACTTCGGTGGTCTCGTCTGCGGCCAGATAATCCGCAAAAATCTCCAGCACTTTTTCAAAGGTCAGCATCTGTTTTCACTCCTTTGCTCCACTTCTTATTCTACTCATATTATCCGGTACGGACAGGCAAAAGACAAGGATACCGGCAAAAAGAAAAAGCGGAGGGAGATGCGGCGAAGAAACGCCGTTCCTCCCTCCGCAAATGGAGTATCTATCCCTATTATGAAAGTTTGGAAAGCTGGGTAAGGATTTCCTTCACACCCGCCCATAACTGTTCCTGCCGCCGGGATATATCCTCCAAGTCAGCATCATAAACCCGCCCGGTCTCATGCACTTTACGGGTCAGCTGATTCAAGTTATTGCTGCTTCGGCGCATCAGGGAGACCAGCTCCTTCAGCTCCGGCAGTTCCAACTTGACCACATATCCATCCAGTGCCATTTTCCGCAGATAAGCACTCAGATTTTCTGTTCCGTATTGCTGCATCTTTTGATGAATCAGCTCCAGTTCCTCAGCGGACACCCAAAACAAAACCGGAACATCCCGCTTACGCTTTGCCATAGTTATCGTTCCGGCTCCCGTTTCTTTGGGGCAGCAGGCTTATGGGCAGGCAGTTCCTGCTTGAGCTTTTGCAGGACAGAGCCTTTTTCTTTCTCCTGAACAGCCTTTCGAGCCTGTCTTGTAAACAGATCCACCAGTCCCGGATTGACCCGATCCACTATCAGATCAGCACATTGCTGGGAAGTGGCACTATCCTCCGGCATTGGAATGGTCTTTGCCCATGCTTTGTTGTCACGAGAAATACGCCCATCTGCATCCTTATGCTGAATCGTATTGGCGAGAATAAAGTTCATCCGCTCTGCTCCAAATTCCTCCAAAATCTCTTGCACCGCAGAAGCAGTATCTAGCCTGTTATCCCTATAATGGGCACTGATTGCCTGCTCAATGGAAACTTTGCAGGAAAAATTCGCCTGGTCAGAAAGCCAGTATGCGTCTGTTTCTCCATGCTTAGTCGCGTATGAAGCAGAATGAAGATAAACTACCATGGGATTAAGTTCTTCTGGTTCTTTGCATACCTCATTGGCTCGGCTTTCAATACTGTCTCGGATCACATCCATATAGCCGGTCTCCAGCTTGTCAAAATAGCGGTACACATCCGCCAGCGGCGAGGGAGATTCCAAAAGCGCCTGGGCCTGAGCATCGGTCAGCTCCAGTTCCTCCATCGCCATCACAATGTCCTCACGGACCGTATACTCATAGGTGTGGTGCAGGATTTCTTCCGGGGGCTGGCTTTTCAGCCAGTCCCTGTATTTGTCCTGCTCAGCGGCCATCTTTTCATAAAGAGCCGTATTCAGATCGTTGGTATTCATGTTATCGCACCTCCTCATGCTGTTTTGGTTTCTTGTCTGTACTACGGGGCGGCACCGGGCGTTTCAGATGATCCAGCACCGAAGGCCGTGTGCTTTTGGCAACAGCGGACTCAGTGTGTGCCTGTCCCTGTCCCTTTCCGTCGATGTTGAGCAGGGTATCCAGCTCCACCAGACGGGCGTTTTTGCTTCTCAGTTCTTCTTCATAAAGGAATGGCTTTCCGACTTCCTCCTTTGCGGCAGCCTGCTGCTGACAGAGGTTATCCAGCTGTGCCTTTGCCGCCTCCAGACGCTGGGGCATCTGGGCGAGGGCATTGTCGATACGGGTAAGATTTCCGCGAGGGTCTGCACCAAGGGTTGCCCTGTGGGTCATCTGTCCTTTCAGCAGGAGCGTATATTCCTGTTTCCAAGCGGAAAATTCCACGGACATGGCATAGCCCCGGTAGCTGCCGATCTGCACCGGATCGGAGGTTTTGACCTCCTTGCAGGCATCCAAAAGGGCTGCACCGGCGTTCTCCTTATCGGTCAGCAGGTCTCCACGGATCTCCATACCAGCAAAGCCATCCTCCGGGTGCGGGTGAGCTGCCAAAACCTCCAGGTCAGATTCAAAGCCCTTGATAAAACCCTTGTGCTTTTCAATCTCCTCCGGGAAGTATTTGAGCAGCTGGTCCTCCAGACAATACTGCTTGCTCTGGTGGTCGGCTTTCATCAGCTTCAGGCGGGATACTTCCACATCCAGATCCATACGCTCTTTGATACGGGGGTCTCCGGCGCACAGAGCCTTGATCTCGGCAAAGGAAAGCGCCGTTTCATCCACATCATCACTAAATGTCTGGTTCTGCTGCCTGATATCTGTTTCTTCTCCTCTATAAGTTTTTCCTATTACAGCTTTGGCTTTATAATCTCCATCCTGTAGATATATTTTTTCCAATCCGACTGCCTGTGGGACAGCATCATCTACAACTCTTCTGATAATTGTTATCCTGAATGTTTCCTCCTGATCTGTCTTAATTCCGTTCAGTACCGCATCAACTGTTTTTTCAATATATATCCCGTCTTTTATGGTGCTGCTCGCTATACCTCCGTTTCGTACTTCTCCATCATACACAGATTCTCCGTTGTACATTTTGAATGCGTAGTTTATCTGACCATCAATGTCATATTTATCTTTTATGTCAGGAGCAAACATCCCCTTTAATCTGTCCGCATCCTTGTTATTAAAACACTGAAGGATTTCATACAGCATTTTTTCGCTGTCATTTCCTTCCTGTTCTGCATTTATATAATGTGAGTCATTATTATGTGCTTTTAATCCACAGCCCGCAACGCATACAATCGCAATTACCAACAATGATAATATATATTTCTTCATTTCGGCCTCCTGTCTATAGTTGTAGTTCTTCATCAGATTAAATAGGTTTGCACACGCCAATCCAAACATGTACAAATAACTTACCGCATGATTTTATGCAACATCTAAAATATTATCCATACAGTGCAATTTTTATCATCAAATATAAGTTTATCTCTGTCATGGCTTATAATTCTTATACTTTTATACATATCCGGATTATATGAGAAATCGACAGAGCATATACTTTTCATATTGTCTGGATTCTTTTTATTATAATTTGCATTAAATCCAGTTATCCACCATTGATATTCATCCGGTACCCAATTGAATATGCTGTCTATTTCCCCATCATCTCTAATATAATATAATGAGAGAGTCATTGGCATATTTACATCTATTGCATTATACTGTGAAATATTTTTAATTGATCTATCATACACATAAACGCCGGTTTCTGCCCCACTCTGTAAATTCCAATAATCACCTTTCCATGACCATAATATATGTTCTTTACCATTATGTTCAAATTTTATCTTATTTGCTTTCATATAAGTACCATTATCAAATATAATATCATAATTATCATTATACCCAAATGCTTTTTGCCATGTTTCAGGTCTTGAATGGTATGCAACTCTTTCCCTATCATAAATAAAGTTCAGGAATTCCGCACCATATTTTGCATCTTTTTCAGAATTAAAATACTCTTTAACATGTTTTCTACAATAAGTAGCAATCTGTTTATAATCTTCTGAATCAATTTTTAAAAAACCATCCACAATTAAATCTGCATATTTAGCTGCTATATTCATTGGCTTATTATATGGAATATCATCATCTGCATATTGTGTTTGTATATTTCCTGCGTCTATCTGTTTTCTTTGTGCATCCCATATTTTCTTATCTCCATTAGCATAAAAAGGTGCAGAATCTGTAGGAACCAATACTTTATTATTGTATACTACATTTCTTCCATCCATGAGTCCATCATCATCTGAATCCTCTTTGGTTGGGTCTGAATTCAATGGAAGCACTCTTTTTGACCGAAGTTTATCAATTTTTTCTCTGACAACATCTCCATTATTAGCTATAGACATTTTTAAGGCGCTGTCTATAACTGATTGTTCAGGGTCAAGCTGCTCTAATATTTCTCCGAAGGTAGGCAATATAACATTCTTATTTTCATCCGTTTTTAACAGTTCCGGCTTAACCTCTTCCCAATCAGTAAGTCCATCTCCGTCAGTATCCACTTCATTCTTAGCTGACAGCTTGTCCTTAAGTTTTATCCATTTCCAGCCGGTAGGTGTAAATGCCATATACTGATTATTACTTGTATAGCCATTATCCCATTCGCATATAAACGGATATCTCACATTATAAAATCCGTCATCCCATCGTCCATTGTCATACATATACCCATGATCCTGTCCCTCATTACCGGCATTATTAGGCTCGCGATAATTCCAGAATGTAAAGTCCATAGGCTCTCCGGTCACCCATACCCATGTGCCTTCCTCTTCCTCATCACTCATTCCTATTGCAGCATACTTTATTCCTGCATTAGATACCAATGACTGTATGAACATATTCTCCTCAAGACTGCCTATTGTAACAAGGTGTCCGTCAAGTGACTGACAATAATCCCTTGCCTCTTCCCATGTCATGTCCATGTCAAATATTGCATATCCGTGTCCGTTATACTGGGATATCTCAAAATCCCCCGCAGGTACCGTTACTGCATACTGAGCTGCTTCTGTAACACTGCCGTTCAACGCCATCGCCTCTGTATCTGCCTGTAAGCTCATCACACCGATATCCGTGCCTGCTGTCTCTGAGCCGCTGTTTTCCAGCATTATTGCATCAAGCCATTCTTCCATATCAACGAGGCAGTAGGTTCCTGTCATGTCCGTATCTGTATATATCGTGCCTGAAGCCTCGTCATAATATGTCTCGACAGGAAGCAGCATGTTTACTTCCTCAAAATACCTGAATATGTTGAATCTTTTTATTCCCGCAAATGCCCCGCTGTCATTCTCCGCTTTGCTGCTTTCATATGAAACATTGGAAAATTTAACGGTAATTCTATCGGTTCTGTTTGAATATCTGATTTCGGCTGCCTTTCCAAAAATCATGTCATTGGCAATCGCAGCGGAATAGCCGCTTTCTTCCACTTCAATGCTGCCCTCCGCATATCCTGCCGCCGTAATGTCTATTGATAATTCATACGGGTTATCATCTGTATTGATTTCTTTTAATACATTGCTGTCTTTGCTTATTGTCTGGGCAAATGTATATTCCGCATCAGGCACACCGTTTGTTGATGGATTGAGCGGATTAAGTCCTGCCAATATCTCATCCCTGTCCGATATGGTGTCATTGTCCGTATCTGTTCCGAGCTGTATCTCCCTTATATTGCTTAAGCCATCGTTACCGCTGCCGCCGCGCTTCTTCCATATGCGGCATTGACATTGCGTCCGCTGATAATTACATTGTCCGCTATTATTACTATATTGTTAAGGTTGAGATTGTCTGATTTTAATGTGACTGCACCCTCCGGTGCATATATAAGACCACCAAGCCCCGCACTGCCGCATTAAGGCTCACATTGCCCTGAAGACCGAGCGTACCTGATACACGCATTGGATTGTTGATGTTTATATTAGTATCCTTTTTCTGAAAATCCCCTGAAATGTCTTTTACGTTATTGCCACTGTAATATGCGGCTTCAAGCCTTTTTACCGCTGATATCATCTGCTCACCGGCTTTTTCTGTCTTTTTACCGTTTATATTCAAATTACCCGATGCAATAATTGTTCCATTCGTTGCGATATCACCATTAACATTGAAGCTGTCTGCCTTAATTGTGATAGCACCATCATCACCGGAACCGGCAAATATCGTATACGGATATACCGGATTCTCCTTATCCTGTGCATATACCAATGTACACGGAAGCAGGCCCGCCAATATTGCAGCCGCAAGCATCACTGCCACTAATCTTGTGACACATTTTTTGAAGTTGTTTTTCATCCCTTTTCTCCCTTATAAAATATATTATACTCCTCACCCAATTGATAATTACACCCTATAATTATCTACGCCATAACCATACCATTCTTTTATATGCTTTACAATATATTTTTGCATAAATAGTATATATTACCCACATTTCGAGTAAAAATGACGGTTGACATTTTCGCTGCATATACTATAATTATTTCAAATTTGAACTATTCAAATATGAATGTTTAGAAAGGATGTTACACCTTGAAATCCAATACCAGCTTCATAAATATCGAATTTGCAAGAAAGCTCTCTCTTGCCTACAATGCCATGTGCAGACCACTTTGTCAGGAGCTTAATCTGCCGCAGACCGCATTTGACATACTTATGTTTCTTGCCAATAATCCGGCGTACCGTACTGCAAGCGACATAGTTGAGGTGCGTAAGCTTAAGGCTAATCTTGTGTCTGTGAATGTGGACAGGCTTGTCCGTGAAGGTTACCTGACACGGCAGACTGTTGATGGTGACCGCCGCAAGGTTGAGCTTATCTGCACAGACAGGGCATCCGATGTCATCAGCCGCGGGCAGCAGCTCCAGCGCAGCTTTATGGATCAGCTTCTTGCCGGAATGGATGCCAATACACGCAGTATTCTCAACAATGTTGTACATGTAATGGAAGATAACATTGACAATATTCTTAATTCTCAACATACAGGAGGTCAGCATGAGTAAATTTTTATTAACAGTTATAGTAACATTTTTTGCCGGTATGGGAGCCGGGCTTGGCACAGGCTTTGCCGGTATGAGTGCCGCAGCGGTCATCAGTCCTATTCTTATTACATTTCTTGGAATGGATCCGTATATCGCAGTCGGAATTGCACTGTCATCAGACGTGCTTGCCAGCGCCGTATCAGCGTACACCTATGGTAAGAACAAGAATCTTGATATCCGCAACGGACTTATCATGATGGTTACGGTACTTGCGTTTACTGTTGTCGGAAGCTATATATCAAGCCTTGTTCCTTCAGCAGCAATGGGTAATTTTTCTGTATTTATGACACTTCTTCTCGGTATTAAGTTCATTGTACGTCCTGTCATGACTACAAAGGAAGCAATGCAGGGCGTATCCGCAAAGAAGCGCGCAATACAGTCTGTTATATGCGGCATGATAATCGGCTTTATCTGCGGCTTTGTCGGTGCAGGCGGCGGCATGATGATGCTGCTCATCCTCACCAGCGTGCTGGGCTACGAGCTGAAGACCGCCGTGGGCACCAGCGTGTTCATCATGACCTTCACGGCCCTGACCGGAGCTGTCAGCCATTTCGCCATCGGCGGTGCACCGGACTGGCACGTCTGGGTGCTCTGCGTCGTCTTCACTCTGCTGTGGGCGCGCATCGCGGCGGTCTTTGCCAATAAGGCCGACGCCAAGACCCTCAACCGCGCCACCGGCATCATCCTCGTCATCCTCGGCGTGGTGGTCATGGGCTTCAACGCCCTTGCCGGGTAAAAAAGAAATGCCTGTGCGGCAGATGCTGCACAGGCATTTTTAATGTTCTTTTAACGGACGAACTCGACCTCAACGTCGCCGTTCTTGGTGGCGAGGTTCAGCTTGTTGGGCGCATCTGCATTCTGCTGCAGGGTGTCCTTGCCGAAGAAGAGGAAGTTCTTGTCGCTGGCGTCGGAGACGCGGATCTTGCCGCCGCCTGCGGCCAGATCAAAGCCGTAAGAGCTGCCGCTGCCGATCACAGAGCCGGTGATGCTGCCGTTCTGCACCTTGGCGTTGCAGACGTTGGCAGAGATGTTTTCCAGCTTGAGGGTGCCGCTGTTCTGGATGGTGGCAGCCACATTCTGGGAGGTGACGCCGCTCATGGTGATCTTGCCGTTGCGGGTGGTGCCGCTCAAGGTGGAACCGTTGAAGTTTGACACCTCGATGCGGCCATTGTCAGTGGTGAGGCTGGCGGTCTGTGCCGAAACGCCGGCCAGCGTGATGCTGTCGTTGGTGGTGCTGACGGTGATGTTTGCCAGCGTCTGGCGGGGTACCTGCAGCGTCAGGGTGCAGCTGCGGGTGTCCTCACTCTGGATGATGAGGGAAGCGTTGGGCTCCCGGGTCTTGGTCACGGTGAGGGTGCTGCCCGCCACCGTGAAGTCGTAGAGCTTGGAGCTTTCAAAGGCGTAGCTCGAGGTGTAGGTGTAATCGGCGCGGATGTGGTCGATGTCGGCGGCCTGCAGAATGACCGCAGCGCTGTTGTCCTGCACCACGATGGCGTTGATGCCGGCCGGTGCGTCATAGCTGGCGCTGT
>OHTF01000971.1_pt1 | contig 10410 bp, 11 predicted proteins | sample 1578811 | NCBI WGS metagenome assembly OHTF01 (sample SAMEA3879571, study PRJEB24766) | human gut metagenome | biome: human-associated habitat; feature: feces | place: USA | collected 1985/1987
AGGATTTTTTTAATATTAATGTAAAATACAGTTTATTTTTTATGTTGTTATGGGTTTTGGGAGTTATGGTATCAGATGTATATTATTATAATAGTATTTCTGACGCCAAAGAAGGTTGGCATTATTTACAAAGGATGTTTCCGTTTTTTTTGGTAGGACTTTTTGCGTTGCCTGATAAAAAGTTTTTTCAATACTTTTGGATTGGCTTGAGTATTGCAGTTTTAATTGTTGATGTTAATGTTTTATATAATTTTGTTATTCAGAATCGTTGGCGTCCTGAAACTATGTTTGGTAATCCTAATAAATTAGCAGGTTTTTTGATATTGGTGTTGCCGTTTGTTGTTTCTGGTATATTTTATTTTAAACAAAATCAAAGATTAAAATTACATGGGCTTTTTATAGCATTGTTAACTATTATAGCATTATTAATTTCTGGCAGCAGAGGTGCTGTTTTAGGAATATGCGGTGCATATTTTATTGCTATGCTTTTGATTCAAGTGCAAAATTATAATTTTAAACGGATTTTAATTTCTTCTTTTATATTTTTGAGTGTATTTTTTGTAGTTTGTACTATTATATATAATTCCTATGAAGCAGCTATAGTAAGAGGTTATGATATGGAACGTATTTATTTATGGCAGGGTGCGGTAAATATGTTTAAAGATTATCCTATTTTTGGTGTTGGTAATGATAATTTTAATAAATATTATGTATCTGAATATATGAATCCGTCCGCAAAGATTACTCATCTTTCATCGCCTCATAATATATTTTTACTTTATTTGGCAGAGAGAGGATTGGTTGCTGGTTTACCATTTATTTTAATGGTATTATTTCAATTATATTGTACAGGTAAAAGCCTGCTTAAAAATAATTTTAAAATTAACTTTTGGGTATTAGCAGGTTTTGTAAGTGTTACTGGAATGAGTATACATGGTATATTTGATACACAATTAACCATGCGCACTTATTCTATGATGTATTGGGTTTTATATGGTATTTCATGTTATAGCATAACTTTTGAAAATAAAAAGAATGATAAAGTTTAAAAACTTTATCATTCTTTAGTATTAAATTTCAAATTTAGATGGAGTTGGAAATAGTTTTTCCATAAATTGTTTAACTTGCAATTTATCTTCTATTGAACAACTTGTATCAGAATTTAAGCAAAAAAGTTTTGGCCGATATTTTATTATTGTTTTTTGGTCTTTTATACTTGTGTCAACAGCACAATAAGTTTCCCAGTTTACATTTTTTATAAAGTTTAATCGTCTTCTCCAAGGTTTTGGATTGGAGACTATTTTTAATTCGGCATTTCCTGAATAAACTGCATCAAGACTAAAAAGGGTTCTTTCTATATCAGTATCTTTTCTAAATCTATGATCAAAACATTTTTCTAATTCTTTTTTAAATCTATGATATGTGCTTAAGTATGAATTTTTAGAATATGCATCTATATTATGTGAAAGTTGATAATAGTTACTTGATTTATAAAGTTTATTTAAAAGGTTTAGTGAATTAAATATAGTACCTATCCATGTATAATTTTCTTGATTGGAATTATTAATAGATAAATAATCATTAATGTTAGTATATTTTAGTTTTTTTACTCTTACAATAGGTTTTGCATCTTTGAAAAAATAATCAGGTGTTAATTTTGAACCAAAAAACATATCGTCGCATCCATATAAAAATTTCTCAGATAAACCTGGTATAAATCCTAAAAAATATTCTATCACTGCTGAATTAAAACAAGGTATGCTCTGGGGGGGGGCAAAAGTTCGGAGTGATCCACAATAGATACTTTTTCATATTCTAAATTAAGCCATTTAGGTACTTGCCTGTCTGTTACAATAAACACATGATTTATCCAAGAAGCATTTTTTTCTAAAGAACGTAAAGAATAACGTAATTCTTCATTGTCGAAAAATCTTTTTTCTCCTTCTACTTCCTCGTCAAAAACTCCAATTTCGCATTTTAAATATTCGTTTTTCCTTTTTTTGAAAGCTTCTTCATTTCCATCACACCAGAGATAAACCATATCTATTTTTTCGTTATTTGGTTGACTCATATTTATTGAACACATCCTCATATTAATTTACCCTATGATTATATAATATACTAAAATTTACTTCAAGAGTTATAGGTAAATAAATTAATGTATAATATGGATAATATAGTAGAGATATAATTTAACAAGTTATAGTTTACTATGCCGTTAAAAATATTAAAAATCATTTTTATCGATTATGTACATGTATGTTTATAAAACGATATAATTATTAAGGAACATTTTCAAAGCGGTTACTAATGATTGCTTTGAAAAAGCTTTAAAATTTAGAAAGAAATAAATTTATGAGGTAGTAATAAAAGGGACGTATGAAAGAATATTTTGAACCAGATTTTGATAAATTTTATAAAATATATAGTAATTACCTAAGTTGTCAATTGTTAAAAGAAAAGATGTTAATAGAAGCTCGAAAGCAAAGAAAAATATTATTTGTTGCAACATCTATTAGTATATTTGCTGTATCGCTAACTATTTTTAATAAATTCGAATATGATTTCTTGTTTTGGATATTTATTGCAGTTGAATTTGTTATAATTATATTGTTGATTATAAAATTATTATCAAACATTGAAGAAGATGCTTTAAAAATAGAAATCATTAAACATATCATAAATTATCGTAATAAAAAGTTTTGATAATTAGGAAATTCTTATGCCGATAAAAATAATTAAAATTCTTCTTGCCGGGTTGTTTGCCGGGCATTTGTTAAAAGCGAATAGAGTGCGTTCTGTGGCGCGGTTCAGCCGGGCAGGATGGATTATGTTTTTTACGGCGGTTAAGTTTTTCTGGCTGGTGTTTAAGTATGCGCGGCAGAGGGATAAGGAACTAAAGAAAAAGCTTTGATTTTTTATTGTTTTATTATATTTTTTATTTTGGGTGATTAGTGTGAATAATGAAATTGTTGTTTTTAAAGATAATGAGATTGAATTAAATGTTAATCTGTCAACGGAAGAAAATACTGTTTGGTTAAATGCAAATCAAATGGCACTATTGTTTGATAAGAACGAAAAAACTATTAGAAAGCATATCAATAATGTTTTTAGAGATAAAGAACTTGATGAAAATAACAACACGCAAAAAATGCGTGTTGTTGGTGTAAAGCAATTAGTTAGTTTTTATACTTTAGATGTCATTATTTCTGTTGGGTATCGTGTTAAATCACGGCGTGGTATAATTTTCAGACAGTGGGCTAACAAAGTTTTAAAGCAGTATCTTGTGCAGGGGTATGTTGTTAATGAAAAACGCTTAAAGGCGCTTAATAAAACTGTGCAGATTCAATCAGAAATTATTGCAGGTATTGCCGGAATTGAAGCCGATGAGGTTTTAAGAGTAGTTAATGAATATTCCAAAGCGTTGGAACTTTTGGATAAATATGACCATCAGTGTATAACTGCGCCGGAAGGAAATAAATGTATATATTGGTTAAAATATGATGAGTGTATGCAGCTTATAAAAAATATGGAGTTCAGTGCTTCTTCCGGGATTTTTGGCTTAGAAAAAGAACCAGGTAAATTAGAGAGTATTTTATCTGCAATTTATCAAACGGCTTTTGGGCAGGAGGTTTACCCGACATTAGAAGAAAAGGCTGCTAATCTTTTGTATTTTGTTATTAAAGACCATCCGTTTAATGACGGCTGCAAACGCATTGCGGCGGCTTTGTTTTTATACTTTTTAGAAAGGAACAAGGCATTGTTTAATAAAGATGGCAAAAAGATTATCAGTGATAGTGCGCTGGTTGCGATAACTTTAATGGTTGCGGAATCAAAACCGGAAGAAAAAGCTTTAATGATTAACCTTATTTTAAATTTTTTACACTGGTAAGTTATAGTTAAGCAAAAGATAGTTGAGCAATATTAAATAAAATCATCTAAAGGAACATACCATGCAAATCATAATTTCGCCGGCGAAGAAGATGCGTGTTGATAATGACGATATTGGCGCAACACGTTTGCCGGTGTTTTTAAGCAAAACTGAAGAGCTTTTAACTGCCCTGCGCGCGCTGGATTACAAAGGCCTGCAAAAGTTGTGGCAGTGCAACGACGCTATTGCGGAGCTTAATTACAACCGCTTGCAGTGTATGGATTTGCGCCGCAATTTAACGCCTGCCGTTTTCAGTTATGACGGTTTGCAGTACCAGCATATTGCGCCGAATGTTTTGGATGAAGCAGCGTTAAAATATCTGGAAGGGCATTTAAAAATACTCAGCGGCTTTTACGGAATTTTAAGCGCGTTTGACGGTGTTGTGCCTTACCGGCTGGAAATGCAGGCGCGGATTGCCTGCGGCGGGGCAAAGAATCTGTATGCTTTTTGGGGCAGCAGCCTGTATGATGAACTTGTTAAAAACAACAACGAAGTTTTAAACCTGGCTTCCAAGGAGTACAGCAAAGCGGTGGAGCCTTACGTTACAGATAAAATCCGTTTTGTAACCTGCGTGTTCGGCAGTTTGCAAAACGGCAGAATTAAGGTTAAAGCAACGGAGGCCAAAATGGCGCGCGGCGAGATGGTGCGCCGCTGTGCGGAAGTAAACGTACAGCACATTGATGAAGTGAAAAATTTTACCGTTAACGGTTACAGTTTTGCCGGAGAATTATCCGGTGCAAACGAGTTTGTTTTCTTAAAATAATAATGTTTAATCTGCCGGCGGCAAATGCTGCGGGCTTTTTTATTTATGTGGGTTTAAAAGAAATTGCTGACGGTATAAAACAGATTTAAGACGTTATCTGCTCTTTTACTAATAGCATAGTTTACAATAATAATAGCATAGCATAAATGCACAGAAACCGGCATAAAATAAATACTTTTGCAGAAAAACAACTCAAAGTACAATATAAATGAACAAAAATACACTAAAATTTAAAATAATTATACAAAACTTCTTGACAGAAATCTGAAATACAGATGAATACTGTTTTATTTTAATTTTATGAGGAGGAGAAAACATGGGTATTAAGGAAAATGCGTTTGCGTATATTGATGCGCACCGCAGTGAGATGCTGAAAATGTGGGAAGAACTTGTCAGCATAGACAGCGGCTCTGACTATAAACCCGGCGTAGACAAAGTTGTTGCCAAAGTAGCAGGTATTTTAACGGATATGGGCGGCAAAACACGTATTGTGGAACACGAAAATGCAGGCAATATGCTGGTAAGCGAGTTTGGCGACTGCAAAAATAAACCTTTTGTAATTTTTACAGGCCATCTGGATACTGTTTTTGACGACCCGGAAACCACCAAAAAACGCCCCTTTACCATTAAAGACGGCACTGCTTACGGCCCGGGCGCGCTGGATATGAAGGGCGGCGTAACGCTTGCCATTCATGCTTTGCAGGCCTTGCAAAGCGTCGGTTTTGACAAATACGGCGTTAAGGTTATTCTGGCGGGCGACGAAGAAGTTGGGCACAAGCACAGCGATTTTGCCGGTAAGATGATGGAAGAAGCCAAAGGCGCGGCTTATGCTTTTAACTTTGAAACCGGCTTTATGGATGACAGCCTGGTGCTGGCGCGCAAAGGCGTGTACTGCTTTGCCATGGAAGCCTTCGGACGCGGCGCGCATGTAGGCAATGCTCCGGAAGAAGGGCGCAGCGCCATTAAAGAACTGGCATACAAAATTCTGGATATTGAAGCGTTAACCGACTGGAGCAAGGGGCTTAATTTAAACGTCGGCGTTATCGAAGGCGGCACTGTGCATAACTCCGCACCGGCGTATGCCAAAATGATTGTGGATATGCGCTTTACCGACCCGGCAATGCTGGAAGCAATGAAAGCCAAATTCCAGGAAATTAACGATAAAGTTTACGTTGACGGCGTAACCTGCAAAATGACGCCGGTATCTTTAATGCAGCCGATGGTGGAACTGGAAAGCAGCAAAGAATTGTTTGAGCTTGTTAAAAAAGTTTATGAAGAAGAAGGCTTTGGCAGCCCGAAAGCAATTACCGTTGGCGGCGGCAGCGATTCTGCCTATACAACCATGGTTGGCGTGCCTACCGTGTGCGCCATGGGCGTTAAAGGCGGCCGCAACCATACGGTTGACGAGTTTGCCAATGTGGAATCGCTGTTTATGCGTGCCAAATTAATGTGTGCCGTAATGCTGGCGCTGTAATTTGCGGTTGACAACGGCGGCGCAAAACCTTATACTTAATTTAACTGAACAGGGGAGCTTACAGATAGGCTGAGAGGAAGCTGTGCGCTTCGACCCTAAACCTGATTTGGATAATGCCAACGTAGGGAATGTTTGCAGATGACGGCAAGTGCCTTGTTGGTGCTTGCCGTTTCTTTATATCAGGCAGTTGCAATTTAATATGCCGTTAGAGTGAGCAAAGCTCATGAAGGGGTGCACCACCGCGGGTGCAGGCTTCTTCATGGGCTTTTTTAATTGCGGCGGAAAGGAGAAAAGATGCGCGTTAACGGAAAAGACATTGAACTTAAAAGCAGTATGACGCTGGCAGAATTTTTGGCTGAGCATAACTACCGCGCAGAACTGGTGGCAGTGGAGCGCAACGGGCAGATTGTGCCGCGTGCGGAATTTGGCGCAGCCGTTTTAAAAGACGGTGACGAACTGGAAATTGTAAGTTTTGTGGGAGGAGGTTAAAGCCGTGGCAGATGATTTTAACGGGCAGCTTGCGCAAGTGCGCGTGGGCATTGCCGGGCTGGGCGGTTTGGGCTCGCACATAGCGGTGTTTTTGGCGCGTGCGGGCGTGCAGCATCTGCACATTGTTGATTTTGACCGTGTGGACGAAAGCAATTTAAACCGTCAGCATTACTTTCTGCGCGATGTGGGCAGGCTTAAAACAGAAGCATTGGCGGAGCAGCTTTTGGCAATTAACCCCGCGCTTAAAATTAAAGCGGAAAATATAAAACTTACGGAAACAAACGCCGCCGCTGTTTTTAAAGCAGACGGCATTATCTGCGAAGCGGTGGACAGCCCTGAAACCAAAGCCATGCTTGTAAACACGCTGCTTGCCGCTTATGCGGATAAAACGCTTATTGCGTGCAGCGGGCTGGCGGGCGCAGGACGCAGCAACGCCATTAAAACGCGGCGCATAAGCAAAAACTTTTATTTGTGCGGTGACGGCGAAAGCGGCATAGAAACCTGCGGGCGGCTTTCGGCGCCTCGGGCAGCCTTATGTGCTGCACACGCGGCAAACCTTGCTCTGGCGCTTATTTTAGAATTGGAGGAATAACAATGGAAGATGCACTTATTTTAGGCGGGCATAAATTTACCAGCCGTTTTATTTTGGGCAGCGGCAAATATTCTCTGGAGCTTATTAAGGCGGCGGTGGAAAACGCCGGTGCGGAAATTTTAACGCTGGCCCTGCGCCGCGTAAACGACGGCGGCATGGCCAATATTTTAGATTATATCCCCAAAGGCATTACGCTTTTGCCCAACACCAGCGGCGCACGCACCGCGCAGGAAGCTGTGCGCATTGCCCGCCTGGCGCGCGAGGTATGCGGCAGTGATTTTGTGAAGATAGAAGTAATCCGCGACAGCAAATACCTGCTGCCCGATAATTACGAAACAATTAAGGCAACGGAAATTTTGGCGTCCGAAGGCTTTGTGGTAATGCCCTATATGTACCCCAATTTAAACGCCGCGCGCGACCTGGCAAATGCCGGTGCTGCCTGCGTAATGCCACTTGGCGCGCCTATCGGCAGCAACATGGGGCTGGTAACAAAAGAGTTTATACAGATTTTAATTGATGAAATTGATTTGCCCGTTATAGTCGATGCCGGTATCGGCTCTCCTTCGCAGGCGTGCGAAGCAATGGAAATGGGCGCGGCTGCAGTAATGGCCAATACAGCCCTTGCCACCAGCGGTAATATTCCCGCCATGGCGGAAGCGTTTAAGCTGGCAATTAACGCCGGGCGCAAAGCCTACCTTGCCGGGCTTGGCGCAGTAACCGGGCGCGCATCGGCAAGCAGCCCGCTGACAGGCTTTATAGGGGAGTGACGCAGATGAAGGAAAAACAAAACCTTGCGGCAGCTGCACAGGACTGCATGGCCTACCTGCCGGGAATGGAAATAATAGAATCGGATATTTTGCGCGAAGTGCAGCACGCGGCGGACAGCGTGGATTTTAACGCTTTTACGGAGCGGGACGTAAAGGCTGCGCTTATGCGCAAACACAAAACGGTACAGGATTTTGCGGCGCTTCTTTCACCGGCGGCGCTGCCGTTTTTGGAAGAAATGGCACAGCAGGCAAGGCAGCTTACCTTTAAATGGTTCGGCGCGGCACGCAGCATTTTCACGCCGCTGTACCTTGCCAATTACTGCGAAAATTACTGCGTGTACTGCGGCTTTAACTGCCATAACAAAATTAACCGCTTAAAGCTGGACGAAGACGGCATGGAACGCGAAATGCAGTCCATTGCCGCCACCGGCCTGCGTGAAATTTTGCTTTTAACCGGCGAAAGCCGCAGCATGAGCGGCGTGGAATATATTGCTTCTGCCGTAAGGCTGGCGCGCAAGTATTTTGCCGTTGTAGGGCTTGAGGTATACCCGCTGAACAGTGATGAATACGCGTACCTGCACGAATGCGGTGCGGATTATGTAACGGTGTTTCAGGAAACTTACGACGTTGATGCTTACTCCAAACTGCATCTGGCCGGGCATAAGCGTGTGTTCCCGTACCGTTTTTACACGCAGGAGCGCGCGTTAAAAGGCGATATGCGCGGCGTGGCGTTTGCGCCGCTGATGGGGCTGAGCGGCTTTTGCCGCGATATTTTTGCCTGCGGTTTGCACGCATATTTGGTGCAGCGCAAATACCCGGCTGCGGAAATCAGCTTTTCGTGCCCGCGCCTGCGCCCGGCGGAAGGCAACGAACTGCCGCCGGAGGCTAACGGCACGGATTTGCGGCATTTAGTGCAGGCAGTGTGCGCTTACCGCCTGTTTATGCCGCAGGCAGGCATTACCGTTTCCAGCCGCGAAGGCGCCGGAGTACGCGATAATCTTTTGCAGATTGCGGCAACGAAAATTTCCGCAGGCGTAAGCACGGGCATCGGCACGCACAGTAAGCAGGAACGCGAGGGCGACGAGCAGTTTGAAATTGACGATAACCGCAGCGTGGACGAGGTGTTTAACAGCATAAAAAAAGCCGGCTTACAGCCGGTGCTTACGGATGGCAGTTATGTATAAAAATTTTGTTTGCGTTACGGACAGAAAAATAAGCCGCGCGCCGTTTTTGCAGCAGATAGAAACAATCTGCGCATTGCGCCCCAAAGCGCTTATTTTGCGCGAAAAGGATTTAACCGAAGCGGAATACATGCAGCTTGCGCGGAAGGTACAGACAGTTTGCAAAAAATATGGCGTTAAATTTATTGTGCATACCTTCTGGCGGGTGGGATTGGCGCTCGGCGTGGACGGAGTTCACCTGCCGCTGCCAGTATGCGCCGCAATGACAGCGGCAGAGCGTTTGCAGGCAGGATGCTTTGGAGTTTCCGTACACAGTGCGGAAGAAGCAAGGGCGGCGCTTGCTTTGGGTGCGGCATATTTAACAGCCGGGCATATTTACGCAAGCAGCTGCAAACAGGGCTTGCCGCCGCGCGGCCCGGCGTTTTTAAAGGAAATCTGCACGCTGAGCCCGGTGCCTGTTTATGCCATTGGCGGCATCGGGCTTAATAAAGCGCAGCTTGAAGAAGTGCTGGCGTGCGGCGCTGCGGGGGCGTGCGTGCGCAGCGCGTTTATGCGGCTTTAAAACTTAACGGCCTTAACGCAGAACATGGGCACGGGAATATAAAAAATATCTTCGGCGGCGTAAATGCGGCTGCCTACCGTGGTATCCGTGCTGACGCTGCACAGCCCGGTGCTTTGCAGAAATTCTTCGTCCCACTGCGGGCGGTTATAGGCGCTGATGTCCAGCATGTGGTAAATGTTATGGCATTCGTCCAAAAGCTCCGGCGCAATATCCGCATGGGCGTTTTTGGCAGGCAGCTTCTGGCAGTGGTGTGCGCGGGCATATTCGGCGTCGTAATTTAAAAGCAGGCCGCCCGGTTTAAGCACGCGCAGCCACTCGCGGTAGGCGGTTTCCGGGTGGGGCAGGTTCCACATTACGTTGCGGCTTATTATAGCGTCAAAACTTGCGTCCGCAAAGTCCAGCGCTTCCGCGTCCATAACCATAAATTCTGCATTGCTGCGTTCTGCGGCGGCAAGTGCCCTGGCGGCTTCAATCATTTCCGGGGTCAGGTCAATGCCGGTAACGCTGTGCTTCTGCCCCAGCAAAATGCCAAAAAAGCCTGCGCCGCAGCCAATGTCCAAAATTTTTAACTTGCGGTTCTGCGGCAGGTGGCGCGTGATTTCCTGCTGCCATAAAAGCTGTTTTTCGCTGTGCAGCTCTGCCTTGCGCAGA
>OHTF01000972.1_pt1 | contig 10397 bp, 6 predicted proteins | sample 1578811 | NCBI WGS metagenome assembly OHTF01 (sample SAMEA3879571, study PRJEB24766) | human gut metagenome | biome: human-associated habitat; feature: feces | place: USA | collected 1985/1987
TTTAACTCTGATTTTGATTCTATTTCAGCATCTGTCTTCAACTCTGATTTTGATTCTATTTCAGCATCTGTCTTTAACTCTGATTTTAGTTCTAGTTCAGATTTATTTTTTGATTCAATACCATCTTCTGAAAATTCTTTTATTTTAACACTTTCTTCTATATTTGTATTATTGCTATGTGCTATATCATTTTCTGAATCAGGCAAGTTTTCCTCTGATTTTATGTTCTCTATCTTATTCTCAGCTCTCTTTTGAAAATCCTTTTCCTCAAAACTCTCTGTGTTTATCTGACCTTTTTTTTCTAAAATATTTTCCTCTGATTCTTGTTGCTCCTGTAACATTTCATCAGTAATATTTCTTGTTGATACTTTTTGTTTTTCTGACATCTTATCTGGAAGAATCTTTTCTGTCTCTGTCTGTTTTTCTGATATTTTACCAGCAATATCTTTTCCAGATTTATTTTCCTGCATTTGAGATTTATCTTTTGCAGAATTCACAATCTTATGCCACCGAAGAGGCTCCAAAGTTTCTGTCGGAATTTCCTCTCCAATCCATACACTTCCGTAATAAAAAGCATCCTGATAATAAAGTAATACTCCCGACTGTCCTTTTATCCGAAAACCAGCCGGAAGCATAGCTGCAGGATAGGTCAAATGTATTTCTTCCTTATGTTCTTGCGTAATGAGTGTGTCTAACTGCCAGACTTGCCAGCTCTCTCCCTGCCGCTCATAAAAACATAATTTAAGCTCCATTCCCTGCAATAAACGCTCATCGTCTATCTGAATCGTCAGTTTAAGGCTGCCTGACTTTTGTTCTGCCTTAACAAACCCGAAGCATTCCTTTTTCTCTGCCTTTTCATAACGATACAAATAAGAAAGTATCCTTTGATAATCTGCCATGATGATACTCCTTTTTTCACTAATGTATTCTGCAGAATGACTTTTATGCCACCAAATATCCTGTAAAAATATACCGCAAATTGGGACGTGCAGATTGCAGGAATAATTTTTCAAACACGCTCTTATCTTCCAAGAATATCCGATAACTTTGCAAACTCCTCTAAAGAAAGCTTTTCTCCACGAATTGTCGGAGTAAGTCCCATCTCTTCAAGCGCCGCTACTGTCTTTTCCTTTGGAATACGAAGTTCGCTTGAATTATAAAGTCCGTTCTGCAGCGTTTTTCTTCTCTGATTAAAAGAAGCACGAATAATCTTAAACATAAATGTGGAATCATTTACCTTAACTGGTTTTTCCTGATAACGAGTTAAACGGATAACTGCAGAACCAACCGCAGGTCTTGGAATAAAGCAGTTTGGCGGTACATTTGCCACGATATATGGTTCTGCATAATACTGTACTGCTAAAGAAAGAGCACCATAATCCTTTGTTCCCGGGCCTACCTGCATACGGTCAGCGACTTCTTTCTGCACCATAACTGTAATAGAGTCCAGTGGTACTTCACTCTCAAATAACCCCATAATAATTGGTGTTGTAATATAGTAAGGCAGGTTCGCAACGACTTTAATTGGTTTTCCACCATTCTTTTCTTCTGCAATCTTGCGAATATCTACCTTTAAAATATCTTCGTTCAATACTGTAACGTTATCATATTCCTTTAAAGTATCCTCCAGAATTGGAATCAGCTTTGTATCAATCTCTACCGCAACAACTTCCCTTGCCGCCTCCGCAAGATACTGCGTCATCGTTCCAATTCCCGGTCCGATTTCTAAAACAAAATCATCCCTTCCAATCTCTGCTGCACCAATAATTTTATCGAGTACATGCGTATCAATCAAAAAGTTCTGTCCATATTTTTTCTGAAAATTAAATCCATACCGCTGTAAAACTGCAATCGTTTCCTGCGGGTTTCCTAAATTCGCCATAAGACCTCCTTGGGCTGTCATAAGATTTTGAAAGCAATTTTATATTTGGGGAATCAATGTTGAAGTCTTCCCCTTAAATTTTTACTTAGTTTCTCTATAATAAGATAATAATACATGAAATGGATATCTCATTCAAGAGACGAAATCAAGAAAGGGACAATATGTAAAAGAGAAAGAATCCATATCTGTGGCCTGGGAGCAAGTGTTGGATGCGAGCGCCTAAGCGAACATTCAACACGCCGCGACGAAAGTCACAGATATGGATTCTTTCTCTTCCAGAGTTCGTCTGTCCTTCTGTTCTCCTAATGAATTAACCCATACAATCTCTGAGCATTTTCATAGGTTACATTTTCTACTTCTTCCGCTGTAATTTCCTTAAGTCTTGCGATTTCTTCAATCACCAGCGGCAGATATGCAGAGCTATTTCGCTTTCCTCTGTGTGGTGCTGGTGCAAGGTAAGGGCAGTCGGTTTCTACTACAATACACTCTAATGGAATTGCCTTTACAACTTCCTTCAGCACACGGGAATTTTTAAAGGTAACGACACCTCCTACACCAATGTAATAACCCATTTTTACATATTCTTTTGCCATTTCAGCAGAACCGGAAAAGCAATGAATTACACCGCCTGTCGTTCCGGCGTGTTCCTTTTTCATAATGTCAAATGTATCCTGCGATGCGTCTCTGCTATGTATAATTACAGGAAGTTTTTCCTCTGTTGCAAGATGAAGCTGTCTGATAAACCACTCCTGCTGCACTTCTTTTGGCTCTATATTCCAGTGATAATCAAGTCCAATCTCTCCGACTGCCACGATTTTATCCCTGTGACAATATTCCCGAAGCTGCTCCATCCGTTCCTCATTAAATTCACCAACATGGTCTGGATGGATTCCGGCTGCACCGTACATAAAAGGTACTTTCGAAATAAGTTCTAAGGTATCCATCAGGTCTTTCCAGCTTGCACTGACATTGACAACCTGTGTCACGCCAGCATCTTTTAGCGATTCGAGAACGACCGCTCTATCTGCATCAAACTGTTTATCATTATAATGAGAATGTGTATCAAAAATCATAGTATACCTCTTTAATCCTTGGTTTACCACAGGGAAAATAGACGCTCCCGAAGAGAGAAGATACCCTATAGCTGTGACCTTAGACCAAGGGTTGGATGCGAGCGTCTAAGCGAACATTCAACCTGCAGCGACGAAAGTCACAAATATAGGGTATTGCCTCTCTTCGGGAGCGTCTCCCCTGCCTGCGGCAACTCAGAATTTAATTAACAAATCTCTGCGCCTGCTGGCATCTTCTTCTCTGGTACCATCAGGGATAATTCCCCATTTTCGTCCTCTGCGCATAAGAGCATACCTTCAGAAAGTACACCGGCTAATTTCGCAGGTTTTAAGTTTACAAGAACCATAACTTTCTTACCAACCATTTCTTCTGCGCTATAATGTTTCTTAATACCGGAAACAATCTGTTTTACCTGGCTGCCAATCTTAACCTGGGAGCAGAGAAGCTTTTTAGACTTCTTTACTTCTTCGCAGGCAATGATTTCACCAACCTGGAACTGCATTTTTTCGAAATCATCAAATGTGATTTCTTCTTTTGGTTCGATGTCGATTACTGGTTCGTCATCTTTTTTCTCTTCTTCAGCTGGAGCCTGTCTTGAAGCATTCATCTCGTCTACTTTTGCCTGTACTTCTTTTGCATCAAGTCTTGCAAAAAGGATTTCTGGCTTGTCTGTTACTTTCTTTCCAGATTCGTAAAGACCGAACATTTCAAGTTCGTCCATAGTTCTTTCGGAAGAATTAAGCTGTGCAAAAATTCTTTCTGCCGTTTCTGGCATAAATGGAGAAAGTAAAGAAGCACCGATTGTAATGCTTTCTACTAAATTGTAAAGAACTGTAGCAAGTCTGTCCTGTTTTGCAGGATCTTTTGCTAAAGCCCATGGCATTGTCTCATCAATGTACTTGTTACAACGTTTAAATAAGTTAAAGATTTCTGTCATCGCATCTGCAACTCTGAGCTTAGACATACATTTTATTACTTTATGCTTTGTATCTAATGCTACGTCCATAAGATTCTTATCAAATCCATCTGTCACTCCACTGTTAGCTACAACTCCGCCAAAGTATTTATTAGACATGGAAATTGTACGGTTTACAAGGTTTCCAAGTGTATTGGCAAGGTCAGAATTCATACGTTCTACTAAGAGATCCCATGTGATTACACCATCGTTCTCAAATGGCATCTCGTGAAGTACAAAGTAACGAACAGCATCTACACCGAATAAATCTACGAGGTCATCTGCGTAAATTACATTACCTTTGGATTTACTCATCTTGCCGTCACCCTGTAATAACCAAGGATGTCCAAATACCTGTTTTGGAAGAGGAAGATCTAATGCCATTAAAAAGATTGGCCAGTAAATTGTATGGAAACGTATAATATCTTTACCAATCAGATGTAAGTCTGCTGGCCAGTATTTCTTAAATAATTCTCCACTTTCACCATCGCAGTCATATCCAAGGCCTGTGATATAGTTTGTTAATGCATCAAGCCATACATAAACAACATGCTTTGGATCAAAGTCTACAGGAATACCCCATGAGAAAGAAGTACGGGATACACATAAGTCCTGAAGTCCTGGTAAAAGGAAGTTGTTCATCATCTCGTTCTTACGTGATTCTGGCTGAATAAAATCAGGGTTATCATTAATATACTGAATCAGACGGTCAGCGTATTTGCTCATACGGAAGAAATAAGCCTCTTCCTTTGCAGGCTGGCATGGACGGCCACAGTCTGGACACTTGCCATCTACTAACTGAGATTCTGTGAAGAAAGATTCACATGGTGTACAGTACATTCCTTCATAATGTCCCTTGTAAATATCTCCCTTGTCGTAAAGTTTCTTGAAAATCTTCTTAACCTGTTTCTCATGATCTTCATCTGTTGTACGGATGAATTTGTCATAAGATGTATCCATCAGATCCCAGATTCTTTTGATTTCTGTTGATACGTTATCTACGAATTCCTTTGGTGTGATTCCAGCTTCCTCGGCTTTGAGCTCGATCTTCTGTCCGTGCTCATCTGTTCCTGTCTGGAAGAATACATCATATCCCTGGCTTCTCTTGTAACGTGCGATTGCATCTGCAAGCACGATCTCGTATGTGTTTCCGATATGCGGTTTACCTGATGTATAGGCAATCGCTGTTGTTATATAATATTTTGGTTTTTCTGACATTTTTCTGCCTCCTTTTCCCACAATGTGGGATTTTTTCTCAACTTTCAGTGATTACTAATACGATTTTTTCTGGATTTTCCGTAACATCCCTAGCGGAGCGTTTTTAATATATTAGGAAAGAACCTAATATATTAAAAAACGCCCTCCCAGGGACTTGCATCCCTGAGAAGACGAATCCTACTTTCGTGTTACCACTTCTCTTCGTTCCTTCCTCGCGGAAAGAAACCTCTATGAGTATCTGCACTTTCGTTAGTAAAAACTGCTTTGTTAATCAAAACCACTTTGAATACTACGGCATTTCTCACTGTTGATACTCTTCGCTATAAAGGGCGAATCCCTTCACAGACTAACCCGGATCTTTTTATTCAAGATTGCTGCTTAAACAACTCACTTGCTCACTCTGTTCAGGCTCATCTGCGCTGCTCAGAAGCCATCTTCATCTGTCTTCCATCCATCCCTCTCAGCATCCGGCCTGACAGCCTTCAGGACTTTTCTGTAGAATCTGTTACAGACTACTCTCTTCCTCATCGCGTTTCGCTTATCACTGCTTTTCATTCCTTAAAAAGGTTAGCATAACGCGAATAGAATGTCAAGATACACCGCTTGATGATTTCTCTGCTAATTCCTCTGTTACCCCGGCAGCATTTCCTTTTGCTTTCACTCTTGGAAATGTAATATCTACCCGGAACAAATCTCCGTCCAGATACAAGTCAAATGTGCCGCCCTGCATTGTTGTAAGGCTCTTCGCTATAGAAAGTCCTAATCCACTTCCCTCCGTACTTCTGGAAATATCTCCGCGGATAAAACGTTCTGTCAGTTCGTCAGCCTGAATATTCAACTGATGCTCGGAAACATTTTTCAATGAAAATCTTACCTTTGTATCATCTGTTTTCAGAGTCGCGTAAACTCTGGTTCCAGGCATTGCGTACTTGGCTGCATTTCCGTAAATATTTTCCAGAACACGCCACATTCTTCTTCCATCGACATGCACAACAGCCGGTTCTGCCGGAAGATCTGTGACGATTGCCAGATTTCTCGCCTCGAATTTTTCTTCGAGTTCACCCTGCGTCTGCTGGATCATTTCTGACAGATCAAGATCCATATATTCTAGGGAAATATTCCCGCTGCTGACTTTCGATGCTTCTACTACATCTTCTGTCAATGTCTTCAGTCTCTGTGCTTTCGCTTCCAGAATATTCAGATAATCCTGAACTTTCGGATCCGCCGGATCTGTTTGTCTTAAGATGCCGACATAGTTCAAAATAGAAGTCAGTGGTGTCTTAATATCATGAGAAACATTTGTGATCAAATCTGTCTTAAGACGTTCGTTTTTCATTGCCTCGGCAACTGCTTTGTTAAGTCCGGTTCCGATCCCGTTGATCATCAATGCAAGTTTCTTGTTCTCCCCATGCAGTCCGTCGATTGGAATCTGATAACTCATATTTCCGGCAGCGATCTCCTGAATTCCTTTTCTCAATCGATTCTTCTCCATCACATTTGCAACCATGTAATAGAATAGCACTGCATCAGCAATCAGCAGCAGAATCACCAGGAAGAAATCTCCACCCCAGAGCACGAAAAGCTGAAACAGGAAATAAAGAATCAAAAGTCCTGCTGTTTTCTTTGTAAGCTTCATGTCTCGTAATATTTTCCCGATAAATATACCGAAGCTTCGAAGCAGACTGTTCTCCCACAGACTCTTTGCCTTAATTCTTCTTACCAGACTAAGATAGCCGGCAAAAAAGCAGGTAAATGTAAATGCTCCATATGCAAACGCACCTACTGATTCTCCGAGACTTAAAGTCTGCATATATACATTCGGAACATAGGATGATGGAATAAATGTATTACTTTCCACAGCACCGTATGAACTACTCAACCCTGCAATTCCATCAAATAAGATATGAATTCCATCGATTCCTGCTACAAAAAAGAAATAACTTCCAATCACCCAAACAAAAATAACAACTGCAGCAGCAATCTCTGTCTTCCAGGAATCGAACTTTAACAAATGCAGTTCTTCATCCTGCGGTTTTCTCCCTGCCCCCAATGTCAACCATACTACTGTGACCAAAAAGAATACTCCGCTGAAAATCATAAAATGCAATGCTGCTTTCATCTGTGGAATATTATTCTGATAATCAATACTGCTCTGATAGAACTGATCCTGAATCGGATATTTTGTGTCAACCGCAACTGCAAAAACATCTTTCCACTTTGTTCCGCCGGAATAGTAACCATAAGAACGTGTATTGAGCCATTGATCCGAATAAGAAACATTCATATTCGTCTTAAAATCTTTCAATTCAGGATAGATTACCATATATTTCACAGGGTTCTTTGACGCTGATTCTATCATGTCTTCTATGCTTTTCTTTACATCTGCATAATTTGCATATTCTGCTTTATTTGTAGTAACCTTCTTTGTCGATTCATCTGCATACAGATAGGTAAAATTGGTATTCCCTTCTTCCAGATAATTCCAACCGCCTTCATAATCCTGCCAGTCTTCATAGATTGTCTGCAATGCTGTAGCAATATTATCATAAACCAGTGTCAGTCTTCCATTTAACTGCGGATTATTATTTACAACCTGGAGTAGATTATCCGCTCCGACCGGTGCATATTTTTCAATCATTGACTGACCAAAGTTCCAGCAGTCTGTATAAAGCAGCTCACCGTTTTCATCTGTAATCTGAAATGTATAATAACCGGAAGTCGTAAATTCGCCCGCCTGCAATCCTGCCAGGAACTGATCTCTGTCCTGCTCGCCCATCTGAAACTGAAGTTTTCCTGCATTTACAAGAGAAAAGAAATCATTCATATAATAGTAATAATAATTTCCGTCCGGTTTCTGACAGACGATCACGCCATTCTGTCTGTAAAGATTGTCGTTATCTGTCCCACTGTAAGTCTCGCCCCAGTTCACCAGTTCTTCCATGGTGTACGTGACACCTGACAAATTTGTTTCTGAAATCTTGCCCTTCTTTGACAGTTCCATTACATCCACCAGTTTTTTGGGATTGTAGGCGCCGTCACTTTCAAAAAGATTCTGCAGATAAAGCTTCTCCTGTACATCGTACATGTAACTTTCGACCATCTTGCTGAATTCTTCGGATTCTTCAAAAGACTGTGTATTCATCTTTTGAATCTGTGACAAACTCATTCCTCCCGCCAGTGTCAGGAGAGAAAGCAAATTTGTCACAAGCAATGCTCCGCTAAGAATCGCCACAACAAGAACGATTGTCCTTGTCACGGTCTTCCTGTACCATTTCTTCATTGTTAACCCTTCCTTATATGCCTTCTTATGCATTTTTATATGTTCTCTTATATGCTTTTTCTATCCATTTTTACATGTGCTTTTGTTACTGTTCGCACTATGCTTTTTCGATTTTATATCCGACACCCCAGACTACTTTCAGGTAACGTGGATCTTTCGGATTGATCTCTATTTTTTCTCTGATATGACGAATGTGAACTGCAACTGTGTTATCCGCACCAATTGCCTCTTCATTCCAGATGGATTCATAAATCTGATTGATTGAAAATACTTTTCCCTGATTCTTCATCAGAAGCAAAAGGATATTGTATTCAATCGGTGTCAGTTTCACAAATTCTCCGTCTACTGTTACCTGCTTGAGATCATCATTGATCTGAAGGCCACCTACCTTATAAATCGTCTCTTTTGGCTCCTGTGCTGTTCCGCCAAGCTCGTTAAATCTTCTCAGCTGTGATTTCACTCGTGCCACAAGTTCCAGCGGATTGAACGGCTTTGTTACATAATCATCCGCACCGATATTGAGTCCAAGAATCTTATCGGTATCTTCTGACTTCGCAGACAAGATAATGATTGGCAGACTGTTCTTCTCGCGGATCTTCAATGTTGCACGGATTCCGTCAAGTCTCGGCATCATGACATCGATGATCAAAAGATTCACTTCCTCTTTCTCCAAAATCTCCAGTGCTTCGATTCCGTCATATGCTTTTAAAATCTGATATCCCTCCTGAGAAAGATAAATTTCGATTGCTTCTACGATTTCTCTATCGTCATCACATACTAATATTTTATACATTTTACATACCCCTCGATAATTGCTGACACCGATAACAGCGCAGCAACATAATTATCACATGATCAAGTTCTAACTATAGTATACATGATACTTGATGGTTTTTAAGAGATAGATTGGAAAAATATTAGGAATTTCTTAAATCGACGATTTAACAATTTAAATACTTTCTATTTCTTGCACATCTTTTGCCAACGTTTTATAATAAGAAACCGTGAGTCACTTTAGAGCATAAGTGTAGCTGCACAAAAATGATTGCATTTGGTGCTAGAATCTCTTAGTATAGCTGCAATCCATCAATAAAAAGGAGTATAAATTAAAAATGATTGAATTTTTAAAATCCTTCCTCTTTGGAATTGTGGAAGGAATCACAGAATGGCTGCCGATCAGCAGCACGGGACATCTGATTCTTTTGAATCAATTTGTGAAATTAGATGTTTCTAAAGATTTCTATTCTATGTTCCAGGTTGTAATTCAGTTAGGTGCTATTCTTGCAGTAGTAGTTATCTATTGGAATCAGATCTGGCCATTTAAGAAGAATACAAATCCAATGGTAAAAGGTTTCTTTAAATATGTAGATAGAGATATCTTTGATTTATGGCTTAAGATCATCTTTGCATGTATCCCAGCAGCAGTAGTAGGATTATTATTTGATGATGTATTTGAAGCATTATTCTATAATCCACCTTGTGTCGCTCTAGCATTAATTGTCTTTGGTATTGGATTTATCGTAATTGAAAATAGAAATGCATCACTAAGACCTAAAATTAACTCTTTAAAAGCTATTAATGGTAAAACTGCTTTCTTAATTGGTATGTTCCAGTTAATTGCAGCTATTTTCCCAGGTACATCTCGTTCTGGTGCGACAATCCTTGGTGGATTAATGTTAGGTGTTAGCCGTACAGTTGCTGCAGAATTTACATTCTTCTTAGCTATTCCTGTTATGTTTGGCGCAAGCTTATTAAAACTAGTTAAGTTTGGTCTTGCATTTACAGCTTCACAGCTTGCAGTATTAGGACTTGGTATGCTTGTCGCATTTGTATCATCAATTTTAATCATCAAGTTCTTAATGAGCTATATCAAGAAGCATGACTTCAAGGTATTTGGATGGTATAGAATTGTATTAGGACTATTAGTACTTGCATATTTCTTTATCATTAAATAAAAAAACAATGGCGCGAGCCATTGTTTTATTTTTTCT
>OHTF01000973.1_pt1 | contig 10395 bp, 9 predicted proteins | sample 1578811 | NCBI WGS metagenome assembly OHTF01 (sample SAMEA3879571, study PRJEB24766) | human gut metagenome | biome: human-associated habitat; feature: feces | place: USA | collected 1985/1987
ACCTGCCGCTAATTTCTCTATATTTCTCTTAGCTTTAGCAACATCGGCCTTAGCGGCAGTGACATTTGCCAGAGCAATCATGTATTCTTCCTTAACCAAGTTTTTGATAGCTTCCAAGGAACCTAAATCACCATTAGTAAAGTTATTATTCAAATAAACAGTGATTTCCGTTTCAATCTTACCTTTGATAATTTCATTATTGCCGTATTCTTTTTGTACTGTTTCAATATTATCATTTACTTCTTTATATTTTGATAAACTTATTTTAAAAATTAGTTCCAAATAAAAAAAGAGTTTATACTAAAAAAACTTAGATTTTTTATAGTTTTCAATGCAATTCGGCAATTTGTAGAGATTTCGTTCGGCAATTTGTGAATATTGCTTTTTTTAGTATTTTCCTTTATAATTTAAATGGTGGTGATAGTAAAATGGATATAATATCTGTAAAAGAACCTAATATAGCTGTTAGAGTATCTCAGTATCCAAATGATAATAAAAAAGAATTTTTACTAGTGGGAAGAAGTAATGTAGGAAAGTCAAGTTTTATTAATACGTTAGTAGAAAGAAAAAATTTTGCACATACATCTTCGAAGCCTGGAAAAACCCAAACTCTTAATTTTTATTTAGTAAATGATACATTTTATTTAGTAGACGTACCTGGTTATGGTTATGCAAATGTATCAAAAGAAAAACAAAAAAAGTTTGGTCTTATGATTGAGGATTATATTAAAAATAGAAGTAATCTTCAGCGTGTATTTTTACTTGTGGATTATCGTCATAAACCCACTGAGGATGATATATTAATGTATAATTATTTAAAGTATTATAATTTAAATATTACTATTGTTGCTACTAAATATGATAAGATTAAGAAAAATGGTCGTATTAAACAAGATAAATTAATTAAAAGCGCATTAAAACTTGGTGATGATGAAATGTTTATACCTTTTTCTACAATTACAAAAAAAGGTAGAGAAGATGTACTTAAAATAATAGAAAGTTATTTGTAAAGGAGAAAATAAGATATGAATAAAAAAGGATTTACTTTAGTGGAACTTATGGCAGTAATAGTTATTATATCTATTATTGCTTTAGTTGGTGTTACTAGTATAACAGGTGTAAGAAAACAAATGGATAAAAAACTATTCGAGGAAAAATTAAATAGTGCCATATCATCCGCTGAAAAATGGGGTGAAGATAATAAAGATATGCTTCCTACAACAAAAACAATTGGACAGTTAATTGTAAGCAATTATTATGAATCTGAGGAAGCTGTTAATCCTAATCTTTATAATTATACAAAATGCTCTAATAGTAAAACTTCTCAATATGGTTATGAAGATGGAGAGTTTTGTAAAAATATAGTTACTAATAATGTGGATAGTTTAATTGTTAATGAGATATCTATTAAAATATTTACTAAAAATAATAGAGTTTATGCTTGTATAGAAAAAAATACTAATAATAAAAATTTAATAAAAGAAACTGATACTTTTGATAAATACAATAAGGATCTTTATTGTTAATTATCTTTATGCTTGTTATTATAAATATTTTTGATATAATAATTTGATAAAAAGGAGGAAATTATGCAAACTGTATGTTTAATAGGAAAACCAAATGTTGGTAAAAGTACTATTTTTAATAGATTAATAAAAGAAAAAAAATCAATTATAATGGATACACCTGGTGTTACAAGAGACAGAATTTATGGTGTAGTTCATTTAATTGATAAATCTTTTCATTTAATTGATACCGGGGGATTATCTTTAGAAAATGGAGACTTTAATAAAGATATTTTAGCACAGGCAACACTTGCAATTGATGAAGCTGATTTAATTCTTTTTATCGTAGATGCCACTTGTGAAATATCTACTGAAGATAAAATGGTTGCAAGTATGCTTCATAAATCTAATAAAAAAGTATTAGTTTTAGTAAATAAAGCAGATAATAAAGAAAGACAAAATAATTTATATAATTTTTATGAATTAGGTTTTGAGGATATGATTGCAATTTCTGCAGAGCATAATATTGGTTTTGATAAATTAAATTCTTATTTAGAGTCAAATATTAGTGAAGGGAAAGAAAAAAAAGATAATAGAGTTAAATTTTGTTTTGTCGGAAGACCAAATGTTGGTAAAAGTTCCTTAGTAAATGCTCTTTTGAAAGAGGACAGATTAATAGTATCAGATATTGCGGGAACAACAAGAGATGCTGTTGATAGTACATTTAAATATAATGGTAATGAATATGTTGTTATTGATACTGCAGGTATGCGAAAAAAAGGTAAAATTTATGAACAAATTGAAAAGTATTCTTATATTCGTTCTTTAAAAGCAATTGATCGAAGTGATGTATGTGTTCTTGTAATTGATGCAAAAGAGGGTATTATAGAGCATGATAAACATATTGCTTCCTATATTACTGATGCTGGTAAAGCTATTGTAATATGTGTAAATAAATGGGATACCGTAGAAAACCCTGAGGAAGAACTTAAAAAATGGAAACTTTTAATGGAAAATGAATTTAAATTTCTATCTTATGCTAAAGTAGTATTTGTATCCGCTAAAACATCTAAAAGACTTGGAACATTAATGCCAGAAATAATTAATGCTTATGAATCGCATAATAGAGTAATAGCCACAAGTATGCTTAATGATTGTATAATTGAAAGTGTTCAAATGCATAATCCACCTTCATATAAAGGTAAAAGACTAAAAATATATTTTGTTTCTGAAACAAGTATTAAACCTCCAAAATTTACTTTTGAAGTTAATAATAAAAAGTTAGTACATTTTTCTTATGAAAGATATTTAGAAAATCAAATTAGAAAAACTTTTGAACTTGATGGAACACCAATTATATTAGAATTTAAAAATAAAAATGATTAATGTAGGTAAAAATACTTACATTTTTTTGTATTTTAGTAAACGAACAAAATTACGATAAAAGTATTGACAACTATATTTTTTTAGAGTATAGTTTAAATATGCTGACAGCAAATATATGTTCGATACAGGAAGGAGATATTATATGAATTTTTTAAATCAGCACATTTATAGTGAGATATTAAAAGGGCTTAATGGTGTTAACACTGATAATCAGTTATTTCTAGGGTATTATACGCCAAAAATTTTGGTTGAATGTGGAATGCCTAATTTACCTCTTATGACAAATAGTTCTCATCTTAAAGAAAATATTTTTTCTTATAAAGAGGCAAAAATGAGAGGCTTATCTGTCGCAAAAGGAAAACACTATCATGGCCTTGGAATAGAAAAGTATGTTGAAGCAATTAAGTCTTTAGATAATCCTCTTGCGATATATCGATGGCAAAAAAATAATAAAAATAAATACGATAGTAACAGTTATATTGTTTTAACTCAAGTTAAAGATAAAAATAATTTAAAAGTGATAATACCGATTGAAATAAATAAAAATGGAACATATAATAATGTCGAAATTAGTACTAATAAAGTATCTAGTGTTTATGGAAAAGGGAATGTTTGGAAATATTTTGAAAAATATGTGATGGATAATAGTATGAATTTATTGTACAAAAAAGGAAGCGTTACCAATGACCTCCAATCGGTCACCAACAACGCTTCAACTGATAATAGTGTAGTATAAAAATCACCTAAAGTCAATAGTATTTTATATAAAAATATACAAAAAAAGAAAGAACCTTAACGGAATGCCATTGTGGTCCTTTCTTTTATAGATTTATTTTATCACAAAAGTATATTGAATGTCAATTATAAAAAAATGAAATTAAAAGGAGGAAAAATGGTTTATTTAGAAAGTATTAGATTATTAGAAAATGATGAAGAAGGGTTAGCTATGGATGAAAGAAAAATATATAATAGTTATTATCCCTTTGGTATTTTTTCACACATGAAAAATATTAAAAATATTAAATTTGGTTCTATTACACTTTTTTGTGGAAGTAATGGCTGTGGTAAATCAACTTTATTAAATCTTATTTCTAGTAAGCTTAATTCAGTAAAAAATACTAATTATGATAAAGGAACATTATTTAAAAATTATATGGATGTTATGAGATATGAGATGAATAAAATTCCTGAAGAAATTGTTACAATTACAAGTGATGATATATTTGATTATTTACTTGATTTAAGAAGCATTAATTCTCACGTTAATCGTAGAAAAGATGAACTTGCTAGATACTATTTAGATAATAAATATAATAGTAAGGATATTTCAATTTTTGATTATGATGAGATTCGAAAAAATTATGAAACTAAAACTGCAACTATGTCTAAATTTATTAGAGGTAATTTAATGAATAATACTATTTCTTTGCAATCTAATGGGGAGTCCTCCCTTATGTTTTGGGAAAAAGAGATTAAAGAAAATGGTATATATATTTTAGATGAACCTGAAAATAGTTTATCAGCAGAAAATACCTTAAAACTAAAGACATTTATAGAAGAAAGTGTAAGATTTTTTAACTGTCAATTTATAATATCAACACATAGCCCTTTTTTACTTAATTTGAATGAAGCAGTAATCTATGATTTAGATAAAAAAGATTTTGTACCAGTAAAGTATGAAGATATTCCGTCAGTAAGAACTTATTATGAATTTTTCAAAAGTAACGAAGTCAAATTTACTTAAAAATGATAATTCAAAAAAACTTAAGCAAAAAAGTGTCAAGAAAGTGTAATTTGTATTTACAAAGATAACTTTGCCCTTTATAATAAATGGTAACTTTGAAGGGAGGATAATATGAATAATTTACTACCTGTACTTATACTTAATGAAGTCATTATTCTTCCTAATCAAGAAATTAAAATCGATTTAAATAATGAATTTAGTAAAAAAGTAATTTGGGCAAGTGCAAAAAATGAACTTAATAAAGTTTTAGTTATTGCTCCGATTAATACTTTAGAATCCTCACCTTCAATAGAGGATCTTCCTAGAGTTGGTGTTGTTGCTAAAGTAAAAAGTAAAGTAGAACTTCCAAATAATAAATTAAGAGTTATTATAAAAGGAGAAGAAAGGGTAAGTATTAATAAATATTATCAAAATAAAAATACTAATGTTTTGAAGTGCAGTTTTAATGTTATTGAACTTCCATCATTTTCAAAAGCAAATGAAACCGCTATTCAACGAAAGCTAATTGAACTTACTAAAAACTATATTTTACTTAATAAAAATGTTTCAAATTCTATATTAAAAACTTTAGATGAAAGAAAAAGTTTATCTGATATAACTGATATAATTACTTCATTTTTACCATTTAGTTTTTCTAAAAAACTTTCATATATGGAAACTATTAATCCCCTTACAAGAGCGGAAAATTTAATAAATGATTTAAATGAAGAAATACTTGTTACAAATATTGATAGAGAGCTTGATGAAAAATTAACTCAATCTATTGAAAATGGTCAAAGAGAATATATTTTAAAAGAAAAACTAAAGGAAATTAATAGTGAACTCGGTATAACTAAAGAAAATGAAATAGCAAGTTTAAAAGAGAAATTATCGAGTCTTTCTTTGGAGGAAAAAACTTATAATAAACTATTAAATGAAATTAATAAATATTCAACTTGTTCAGAATTTAGTCCTGAAGCGGCTGTTATTAAAAACTATTTGGATACTGTTTTAAATTTACCTTGGAATAGTGAAACAGTATTAAATACTGATATAAAAAAAATAAAAAATGAACTTGATGCCACTCATTATGGGCTCGTAGAACTTAAAGAAAGGATTTGTGAATATGCATATTTTTTATCAAAAAATACTCAGTTATCTGCACCGGTAATATGCCTTTTGGGTGCACCTGGTGTTGGTAAAACTTCAAGTGCATACTCAATTGCTAAAGCATTAAATCGAGAGTTTATTAAAATAAGTGTAGGTGGTTTAAATGATTCAACTGAACTTATTGGTTCACGTAGAACTTATCTTGGGGCTTCTGCTGGAAAAATAATGCAAGGTATAATTAAATGCAAAGTAAAAAATCCTGTTATTCTTATTGATGAAGTTGATAAAATGGTTAAAGATTATAAAGGTGATCCTGCCTCAACTTTACTTGAAATACTTGATAGTACTCAAAATAAATATTTTATAGATAATTATATTGAGGAACCATTTGATTTATCTAAAGTAATGTTTATATTAACCGCTAATAGTTTAGATAATATTCCATCAACTTTACTTGATAGGTTAGAGATAATAAATATGGATAATTATTTAACAAGTCAAAAGATTGATATTGCTAAGAATTATTTAATTAAGGATATTTTTAGTGAATATAAAGCAGAAATTAAAATAAGTAAAGAAGTTTTAGAGTTTGTTATTGAAAATTATACTAAAGAGCCTGGAGTAAGAGAACTTAAAAGGTTACTTGAAAAATTAATAAGAAAAGTTATAGTAAATGAGCCGAATGCTAAAAGTATTACAATACTTCATGTAAATAAATATTTAGATAATAGAAATATAAATTATTTACCAGAAATTACTACAAGTGGCATAGCAAATATTTTAGCATACACTACTGTAGGAGGGCGATTATCCCATATTGAAGTAGTAAAATATAAAGGTATAGGTAAAGTTACTATTACAGGCTGTGCTGGGGAAATTTTAAAAGATAGTATTAATGTAGTAATTAGTTATTTAGCTAATAATTATAATATTGATTTAAAAAATCAAGATTTACATTTTCATTTTTTAGAAAGTTATGTAAAAAAAGATGGACCATCTGCAGGTGTATCAATAGCTGTTGCGTTAATGAGTCTTATTAAAAACAAAAAAATATCATCACAAATTGCTTTTACAGGAGAGCTTTCTTTGAAAGGTGACATTTTACCTGTTGGAGGTTTAAAAGAAAAAGTAGTAGCGGCAACTACTGAGGGTATAACCAAAGTATTTGTGCCCTCTGCTAATGCCTTTGAAGTTGCAAATATAAGTGAAAATATTACAAATAATATAGAAATAGTATTAGTAAGTAACTTTACAGAAATATATGATGCACTTTTTAAATAAAAATATGGTATAATTTTCTTACAGAGATAGGAAAGTGTTGTATGAATTTAAAAGATATTAATTATGTGGATTATGGAAAAAATATAAAAGGCACGATAGTTTTATTACATGGTTGGGGTCAAAATATCCAAATGATGGATATGCTTGGTCATCCATTTGAATCGGAATTTCGTATTATAATTTTGGATTTGCCAGGTTTTGGTGAGTCTAAAGAACCGCCATCTTTTTGGGGTGTAACTGAGTATACTTCTTTTTTACATGACTTTTTAACTAAATTAAAAGTATCAAACCCAGTTTTAATTGGTCATTCCTTTGGAGGAAGAATTGCAATTAATTATGCCTCAAGGTTTAAAACTGAAAAAGTTGTTTTACTTTCTGCACCATTTAGACCTAAAAAGAAAAAAATAAGTTTAAAAGTTAGAATATATAAACTTGCTAAAAAAATAAAATTTTTAAAACCTTTTACAAATTATTTAAGAAATAAATGGGGTAGTACTGATTATAAAAATGCTAGTGAAATCATGCGTGGAAGTTTAGTGAAAATTGTAAATGAAGATTTAACTGAAAATGCCAAAAAAATTGAAGTGCCAGTTCTTTTAATATATGGTACTTTGGATAAGGATGTTCCATTAAAAGAGGCTATTTATTTGGAAACTATTTTAAAAGATGGTGGACTTGTTAAATATAATGGATTTGGACATTATGCTTATTTAGAAAATTTAAATCAAACAATTAACATTTTAAAAAATTTTTTATCTTTTTTTATTTATAATTAAAAAACTGCCGTAAATTTCTTTACAGCAGTTTCTTACTATTCATTTTTGCAGCCTCCGGCTGTTTAGCCATATAGCAGTTGCCTGTATTACAAGCATGGCCGCAAGCACAACGCCCGGCAGTACTGTTTTAAACAACAGCAGCCATCCGCAGGCAGTGCAGAAAGCCCATAACACGGCTGCCCAAAGAGCAGCTTTTTCATTTTGCCTGCACATTTTTTGCAGCCTGCCGCTCAGCTTTATCGCCTCTGCCAGATTTTCCGTCTTCCCATCCTTAAAAACAACGCTGCCTTCTTTAACGGCACCGGGGCTGTAAATATCTGCCCGCAAGGCTGCGCCGTCATCGCAACGCTTAATTACGGCAACAAATTCCCCCGTTCTGCAAAAGGTTTCGGCAAGTTCTTTCTGGTGTTCCACAGTAAGTTCCGCCACGGTTTTATCAAAACCGGCCTTCCTGGCGATGTATTCTGCCCTGTGCTTGGCGCCGCTGCTGAACATAACAGTGCGCACGCCGAGTTTTTGCAGGGTCTGCAACGCCGGAGCAAGATTGGTATTGACTTTCTCTCCAACTGCTATAATACCCTGCAAGTTTCTGCCGCAGGTTAAATAATAGGCAGTTTTGCCCTGTTTTTGCAGCTCTGCTTCATATTTGGCAAAAGCGGCAGGAACATCCGCCACAGTACGCACAAATGCCAACGTGCCCATGCGGATATTTTTACGGCTGCACTGTGCCGCAATGCCGCCCCGCAGCATTACAACGCCGCTGCATACAGGCAGGTTAAGCCCTGCTGCCGCATTTTTCAATACTTCGCGCAGCGGATGCCCGGCAGTTTCCGCAACGGATGCCGCCAACGCCAAAAGCTGCGCTTCACTGACAGCTGCCGTAATAATATCTGTTATTTCCACTCCGCTGCCAGCGGCAAAACTTTCATCAAAAACTGCCATGCTTATTTTGCGGCTGCCGTTTAATGTTTTTTTGTTTTCAAACAAATAATTGTTGTTTTGCGCATTCTGCAAGGCAAAATAATACGGCAAAGTATTACCCAGCATAAACGCGCCTGCCCCGGCTGCCATAAGCACGCTGCTTAAAACCTGCCACGAAGCAGCCGCGCCAAGCCCGTAAAACCACCAGCTTAACGCCGCTGCAAGTGCAAGGGCAAATACTGCTGGCAGCACAAACGCCGCTGTTTTATCGGCTGTAATGCCGTCATCAGGCTCCGCTGCACTAAAATTTAAACGGTTTTGCTTAAAATAGTAATTTACCAAAACGGCAAACAGTAAAACGGCAAGCGGTGCAAAACCTGCCGCTGCGGTATTGATAAAACCATGTACCGCATTTACGCTTACAATTACACTGCTGATGATTCCAGCCGCGCAGCAAACAAATACCAGCCCTTCCATTGCCGGTATGCCGCCGAACAAAGTTTTTCTGCCGCTTTGCAAAACAGGCTGCGAATAATAAACCAGCGGCAGCAGCAGTAAAAACTGCGCCGCAGCAAGCGCTGCCGTAAAACGCCAGTCCGCAGGCATTACAAAAAGCGGCACCGCCGCTAAAGCGCATAAGGCAAGCGTCAGCAGCAGGCAAATTTGCAGTTCTTTTTTAGTTAAATTTTTATTTGCAGCCATTTTCATCATGCCGTTTAACACTTACCTCTATTTTCATTAAATAATCATCGGCATAACGCTCCGATAAATAATTGGTTATATCATTCTGATAAATACTGCCGTTTGGTTCATAGCCAAGTTCATGCAGCTCACAGCAAAACTTGCGGTATTCCTCCTGCAAGGCATAGTATGATGAACGTATATATTTAACGGCATAGCATCCTGCCGGTTTAACGTGCAAATAGCGGCTTTTTGCTTTTTTATCAACCCGCGAGGAGAACCATCCCGTAGCAAAACTGCCGTTTACAATATTTTCGTAAGGAATTATCTCGCCAGTAACAAAATCATCATACGCATTATGCTTTGTACAGTAATCCCATAAGCGCGAAACAACAGCAAATAATTCTTTTTCACTGTTATTTTTTGGTCTGTCGCTAATTATAAAATATTCTTCTCCGGCGTCTTCAATGCTTATGGTATTTTCCTGCACATCAAACGCTTCTTTTGTCATTTTTAATGTATTGCGCAAAAGGCGGCGGCGGCGCGTCAGCACCTCAATTTTCTGCTTCAGCAGCTTGTCCTGCTCTTTTAAAAGCTCCATAAAGGCATCTGTATCGCGCTCATCCATGTAATTTTTTATTTCTTCCAGCGAAAGCCCCACTTCTTTTAAAGTAGTTATAAGGTCAAACATATAAATCTGGTTCAGCGAATAATAACGGTAACCGTTCGCCGCTGTTTTTACCGGCTTTAAAAGCCCAATATCATCGTAATGGAATAAAGTATCTTTGGTTGTATTGCAAAAGGCGGCAAATTCGCCCGTTTTTAAAAGCCTCTGCGAAATTTTTAAAACCCCCTTGACTATGGTGCAGCACCATACTTTACTATTATTATAGCGGCAAAATTACTTTGCTGCAAGTGAAAGGGTGAATTATCATGAAACATGTTTATATGCTGTTTGCGGCCATTGCACTGGAAGTTACAGGCACAACTTTTATGAAGTTTTCCGTTATGC
>OHTF01000984.1_pt1 | contig 10233 bp, 9 predicted proteins | sample 1578811 | NCBI WGS metagenome assembly OHTF01 (sample SAMEA3879571, study PRJEB24766) | human gut metagenome | biome: human-associated habitat; feature: feces | place: USA | collected 1985/1987
TATAGTGGAGATTTATACTGGGTGCTTTTGCAATTAATGTTATTGCATTTATTGGTTTTGCGGTTTTGGATATTCGTTATTGATAAAATTCCAAGAAGATTGTTATGAATAAAATATATTTTGATTGTTTGTTTTTATGAATATGCCGGGTTATAATAAATACGCAGAAAGCTATTGTGCCTCTATTAACATAGTGCACAAAATAAAAACCGGGAGTGGCCGCTCCCGGTTTTTTTATCCAAAAATAAACCCCTGAAAAAATTTTTTCAGGGGTTTTTGTGTTTTAATATTTTTGTATTTCTATATCCACCGATGTGCGCCATTTTAAAATAAGCGCAACGATAAGGCTTAACACAAATGCCGCTGCAAAAAAGTACAGCGTTGCCGTGTAGCCGCTGGTGGTTTCGCGCATGTAGGATAACAGCAGCGGCCCGGCAATGCCTGCCAGCCCCCACGCCGTTAAAATTTTGCCGTGGATGGCGCTTAATTCTTTCGTCCCGAACAAATCGCTTAAATACGCCGGCATGCACGAAAAGCCGCCGCCGTAGCAGGAGATGATGATAAACACCAGAATCTGGAACAGCAATACGCTGCCTGTCTGCGCAAGCAGATAAAAAGCGGCAATTTCTATAATGAAAAACAAAACATATACGCTGCGCCTGCCGATATAATCGGAAACCGTTGACCAGGCAATGCGCCCGCCGCCGTTAATCAAACCGATAATGCCCACCATGGAAGCGGCTGCTTCCGGAGTCATGCCTGCAACCTCCTGCGCCATGGGCGAAGCTACTGCCAAAAGCCCGATGCCGCAGGTGATGTTGGTAAAGAATATCCACCACAGTGCGTAAAACTGCCAGGTTTTAAGTGCCTGTGCAGCAGTATAGCTTTTGGGCTGCAAAAGTGTTGTGTAGCCGCTTTTTGTTTGCTGCTCCTGCGGCTGTGTTTTGGGCGGCTCTAAGTACGAGGCTGAAAGCACCATAATTACCATGTAGGCTGCGCCCAGAATAATAAAGTTTTGCATAAGCCCATAAGCCGCAACAAGGTGCTGCATTAACGGCCCGGCAATTAAACTTGCAAAGCCAAAGCCCATAATGGCAAGCCCGGTGGCAAAGCCGCGGTTATTGGGAAACCATTTAACCAAAGTTGATACCGGCGTTATATAGCCAACGCCCAGCCCGATACCGCCGATAAAACCATAAAACAAATACAGCAGCGCAAGGCTTTTTAAATGCACGGCAAGGGCTGTGCCAAGCATGCCTGTGCCAAAAAACAGCGCGCTGGTAAAGCCGCTTCTGCGCGGGCCGTGTTTTTCTACAAAGCCGCCTAAAAATCCGGCAGAAAGCCCTAAGAACAAAATTGCAATGGAAAAAGCCCACGTTGTTTCCTGCAAGGTAAAGCCAAGTTCCGCCATAATGGGGCGGGTAAGTACGCTCCATGCATAAACGCTGCCGATGGAAATGTGGATGCCTACTGCTGCCAGTGCGATAAGCCATCTGTTTTTCATGATAAAATCTCCTTTACTGTGCAACGAAGGAGAGAAACATCCAGACAAAAAGCCGTCCGAGCATTTCTCTCTGCCCAGACGGCCGGCTAATCTTACAGCAGCGCGGTCCACGTGGTTAGTTCCACTTATATCCGTCAGTTCCGCGTCGCCTATGCAATTGAATAAATTAATTATATCAGCCACGGCTTTTTTGTCAAGCAAATCTGCGCATAAGCCGGGCGATTTTGTTTTTGGCGCTGATTTGTGTTAAGATATAAACATACTTGTGAGCGAGGTAAGATTATGATTTTAAGTGCAGAAAATTTGGGCCATAGCTATGGCGTAAGAACTTTGTTTAAAAATATCAGTTTTAATATAGAAGAAGGCGACAAAATAGGCGTTATCGGCGTTAACGGCACGGGCAAAAGCACGCTGCTGCGTGATATAGCCACCGGCGAACCAAGCGAAGGAAAGATTACGAAAAACGGCACCTGCGTAATTGAATATTTGCCGCAGGACCCTGCTTTTGACCCTGATGCAACGGTGCTGGAGCAGGTGTTCAGGGGTGAATCGCCGCAGCTTGACGTTGTGCGCCGTTATGAAGAAGCAGTGCAGCAGGCAGAGGCAGAGCCGGAAAATAAAGCCGCGCGCCAGAAGCTGCTTGCCCTGCAGCAGGAGATGGACAGCAAATTTGCCTGGCAGATGGAAAGCGAAGCCAAAGCAGTTTTGGATAAACTTGGCATTACCGATTTGCAGCAGCCGATGAGAGAATTAAGCGGCGGCCAGCGCAAGCGCGTGGCTTTGGCCGGTGTTTTGGTGCGCCCCAGCGACCTTTTGATTTTGGACGAACCTACCAACCACATGGATAACGAAACAGTTGCCTGGCTGGAAGAAGTTTTGCAGAAACGCAAGGGTGCGCTTTTAATGGTTACGCACGACCGCTATTTTTTTGACCGCGTTGTAAACCGCACTTTGGAAATTGACGGCGGCGAGGGCTATTTATATACCGGCAATTACAGTTTATTTTTACAAAAGCGCGAAGAACGCCGCATTGCGGCAGCCGGGGCAGCGCAGCGCCTGCGCAACGTGTACCGGCGCGAACTGGCGTGGATAAGCCGCGGGGCGGAAGCACGCCGCACCAAAAGCAAAGAGCGCATTGAGCGTTTTAATGAATTGAAAAAAGAAGTAAATAATATCAAAACCGAGCAGCAACTGGAAATTTCTTCCGTTGGCTCACGCCTTGGCAAAACCATTATTGAGTGCGAGCACATCGGGCTGGATTACAGCGGCAAAACCTATATTGATGATTTTAATTACGTATTGCTCCGCAATGACCGCATTGGCATTGTTGGCCCTAACGGCAGCGGCAAAAGCAGTTTAATGGATATTATCGCCGGGAGGCTTGCACCGACACGCGGCACCGTTAAGGTTGGGCAAACTGTAAAAATTGGCTATTTTGCCCAGCACAGCGAGTTTAAGGATGCTGACTGCCGCGTTTTGGAATATATAAAAAACGTCAGTGATTATATTGAAACCGCAGACGGCACGCGCATAACGGCGGCGCAGATGCTGGAACGATTCTTGTTTCCGCCGGAGCTGCAATGGGTGCCGGTAAGCAAATTAAGCGGCGGCGAAAAGCGCCGTTTGTACCTTTTGAGCGTTTTAATGAGCGCGCCTAACGTACTTATTCTGGACGAACCTACCAATGACCTCGACATACCGACGCTTTCGGTACTGGAGGATTACCTTGATACCTTTAACGGTGCGGTTATTGCCGTATCGCACGACCGCTATTTTTTAGACAGGTTTGCCGGTAAAATTTTTGCTTTTATGGGCGGCGGTGAAGTGCGCCAGTTTATTGGCGATTACAGCCGTTACGAACAGGCCCGCGCCGAAGCGCAGAACCTTGCGCGACAGCAGGAACGCGCACAGAGCACGGTTAAACCGCAGCAGCGCGAGGAAAAGCAGCGTGCGCCCAAAATGACTTATAAGGAAAAGATGGAATACGAGCAGATAGAGCAGGTTATTGCGCAGGCAGAAGCGGAACTGAAAATGACGGAAATGGAAATTAACGCCTGCGGCACGGACTTTGTAAAACTTACGGAGCTTACTGCCAAGCAGCAGGAGCTTACGCAGCGCATCAGCGATTTAACCGACCGCTGGGCGTATTTGGAAGAACTTGCCGAAGCGGAAGCGGCAAAATAGAAAGGAAGTTTATGTTAGGCAAAAAGAATGCAGTGCGCCTTAGGCGGCTGCTGGACGTAATGATACCCATTTTAATAACGCAGACGGCCATTATGGCAATGAATTTCTGTGATTCGGCCATGAGCGGGCATGCCGGTGCGGTACACCTTGCCGGTACTGCCATCGGCGGCAATTTGTGGATGCCTGTTATGGCATCGCTGAACGGTATTTTGCTTGGTTCCATGCCGATAATTGCCCATCTTTTGGGCAGGGGCGAGCGGCATAATATCGGCAGGGTAGTGCGCCATACCATGCTGCTGGCAACGGCGTTTTCACTGCTGCTGCTGGTTGTGGGCGTGCTGTTTTTAGACAGGCTGCTGGGAACCTTTGGGCTGGAGCCGCAGGTTCACTATATTGCCAAAATGTATATCGCCGCTATCGGCGTGGGCGTGCTGCCGTTCTTTTTATCCACGGCACTGCGTGCACTGGTAGATACCAGCGGCTACACGGGGATTACCATGAAAATTTACCTTTTGGCGCTGCCGGTAAACGCATTTTTAAACTACTGCCTTATTTTCGGCAAATTCGGTGCCCCGGCGCTGGGCGGCATTGGCGCGGGCCTTGCAACAGGCATTACCTACTGGCTGGAATTTTTTATCTTCGTGTGGGTTGTGCATAAACTGCCTGCATTTGCGCCCCTGCGTATTTTTACCGGCAAGTTTAAGTTTGATATGGCGCAGCTGCGCGAAAACCTGTCGCTTGGCGTGCCTATGGGCATGGCAATTTTTATGGAAGCGAGCATTTTCGGCGTTATAGCCATTTTTATTGCCAAGTTCGGCACGGTTATTATTGCTGCGCATCAGGCGGCAATGAGTTTCACTTCGCTGCTTTACATGGTGCCGCTCAGTTTTTCCATGTCGCTGACCATTGTTGTAGGCGTTGAAGCCGGTGCCCGCCGTTTCGGCGAAGCGCTGCGCTACAGTTTGCTCGGCATTGCCTGCAATATTACGGTGGCAGTACTGCTGACGATTTTTGTATTGTTCGACCGTGAATTTATTGCCGGGCTGTATACTTCGGAGCCTGTAATTATCAGGCAGACTATAGGCTTTTTGTTCTACGCCATGTTCTTTCAGGTTATGGACGCTACTGCCGCACCGATACAGGGCATTTTGCGCGGCTATAAAGACGTTAAGGCAACCTTTTGGGCGGGGCTGGCAGCCTACTGGCTGATTTGCCTGCCTTTGGGCTGTTATTTTGATTATTACATGCACTTCGGCCCTTCATCCTACTGGCTGAGCCTTGATATAGGGCTTTTATGCGCGGTGCTGTTTCTGGGCGGGCGCTTTTTGTATTTGCAGCGCAAAATAAAAATTAACGGCGGGTTAGAGTAGAATAAAGGTATACCTTGCTTTGAGAGGGAAGGGAGCTTTATATGGATTTTTACCTGCAAGGCCTGGCTTTAGGGCTTGCTTATGTTGCACCAATCGGCATGCAGAACCTGTTTGTCATTAACAGCGCGCTTACGCAGACGCGCCTGCGGGCTCTTGCAACGGCGCTTATCGTTATCTTTTTTGATGTTACGCTGGCGCTGGCATGCTTTTTCGGCATTGGCCTTGTTATGCAAAAATACCCGCCGGTGCAGCTTGGCATATTGCTGCTGGGCGGGCTGGTAGTAATGTATATCGGCGTAAGCCTGTTAAAAAGCAGTGTACGGCAAATTGGCGGCGCGCAGCAAGTGCCGCTTGGCAAAACCGTGTGGGCGGCTTGTGTGGTAACGTGGTTCAACGCGCAGGCCGTTATCGACGGTACCATGCTTTTGGGTGCGTTTAAATCCACAATGACGCAAGCAGAATCGCTGCACTTTTTGTTTGGCGTGCTTTCGGCCTCCTGCCTTTGGTTTACGGGGCTTGCGCTTGTAGTATCGCTGGCAGGCAACTTAATAACGCCGCGTGTGCTTAATATTATTAATAAAATCTGCGGTGCGGTGATTATACTTTATGGCATAAAACTGCTGCGGCATTTTGTGCTGCTTTTTTACTGAACTGCATATGCTTTCAGGTTCTGCTGCTAACGTACGTTAGTAGTTTAGGGAACAAGGTAGATTATATATAATAAACCTTCGGTTTATTGGGAACAAGGTAAGAACGTATAGGCGGCAAAGAAAAGATAAAGAGAAAAAACAGACAAAAAAGAGAAAAGAAACTTACACCCACATAAACGGTTTATCAATGCTTAAATTAACCGTCCGTAAATCTTTTTGCGCATATTTTTGCGGCAGCAGCTAAACTAAGTTTTAAAGGCGTGGTTAATTTTTATCTGCCGCAAGGCGTTTATATGGGCGTAAGGCAAAATAAAAACCCGGCACATTAAGGCCGGGCATTGTGTTTAAAACGTAAATTTTTATGGCGTTGCGGGCAGGGCTGGCAGTTATTTTTCGTTGACAATCAGCGCCATAACAACAAGGTCGTTTTTGGAATGTGCGCTGTTGCCGATGCTGTGGCTTTCGCCTTCGGGGCAGAATGCAACGTCGCCGGGAAACAGCTCCATTTCCGTGCCGTTGTCGTTGTATTCGGCAGTGCCGCTTAAAATATACAGCGTTTCGCTGGTGCCTTCGTGCTTATGGTAGCCAAGCGAGCAGCCCGGTTTTAAAATAACGCGGGCATAAGCTGCAATTTTGCCGTTATAAACTTTCTCGTCTATAATGTGCTCCATAATGGTTGTGCCGGTGCCTCCGGCGCGTTTTTCAAAATAATCGGTTTTCCTGTCGGTTATAAGCATTTTAGGTACATCCCCTCTGTAATAAATTTAACACAATGGTTTATTCGCAGTGCTTTGCAAAAATTCCTGCGGAAAAATTTAAAAAATTTTTAATTTAGGGCTTTACAAATTTAGCGAACTAAAGTATAATCTAAAACATAACAACGATATTTAATTTTTTGAAGGGGGATTTTCAAATGAAGAAACTTTTACTTTTAGCAATGACGATGCTGATGGCAGTAATGCTGGTAGCCGGCTGCGGCAGCGACGGCCCGAAAAAAATGGTTGTAGGCCTTGACGACAACTTTGCGCCGATGGGCTTCCGCAACGAGAAAAATGAAATTGTCGGCTACGATATCGACATGGCACGTGAAGCCTGCAAACGCGCAGGGCTGGAAGTTGAATTTAAACCTATTGACTGGGCTTCCAAAGAAGCTGAAATGAAAGGCAAACGCATTGACGCTATCTGGAACTGCTTTACCGTTAATCCGGAACGCGCCGAAGTTTACCAGCTTTCCAAACCTTATATGAAAAACGCTCAGCTGATTGTTGTACCGGCAAATTCTTCCATTAATAAAATTGCCGACCTGGCTGGAAAAGTTGTAGCAGTACAGGATGACAGCACCGGTTCTTACATTATCGACGGCAACGACGAAATGCGCAATTCTTTGAAAGAATACAGAAAATATCCTGACTTTGCAGCCGTTTACATGGATATCGACAGCGGCCGTGTTGAAGCAGCAGTTGTAGACGCCGTACTTGCCCGTTACTATGACAGCAAAAACCCCGGCAAATACAGAATCCTTGAAGAAAACCTCGGTGATGAAGTTGTAGCCGTTGCTTTCCGTAAGGACGACAAAGATTATGCACCGCTGATTGACAAAGCGCTGGACGAAATGAAAAAAGACGGCACTGCCAAAAAGATTTCCGAACAATGGTTCAACGCTGATTTAACCAACTACTAAGATTTATTAAAGCCGCGGGCCGGTAGTAATGCTGCCGGTCCGCCAAACTGTTAATGCCCGAGGAGTAAAAAATGGATTATGTTATAAGCATCCTGCCGCAGATGTGGGAGGGAACCCTTGAAACTATAAGATTGTTTGCGATAACTATTGTGCTTTCGATACCGCTTGGCGTGCTTCTGGCACTGGGGCGCGTATCCGGCTTTAAGGCGCTGCGCGATATAATCGGCGTTTATGTATGGCTGCTGCGCGGTACGCCGCTGATGCTGCAATTGCTGTTTGTATATTACGGCCTGCCGTTTATTCCAGGCATCGGCGTAAGGCTGGATGATTTTCCGGCTGCTGTTTTTGCCTTTGTACTGAACTATGCCGCTTATTTCTGCGAAATTTTCCGCGCAGGCATTCAGGCAGTGCCGAAAGGCCAGTACGAAGCTGCCCGCACTTTGGGCATGAATTATGTGCAGACCATGCGCCGCATTGTGCTGCCGCAGGTTTTCCGTTTGATTCTGCCGCCGGTAAGCAACGAAACCATTACTTTGGTTAAAGATACTTCTTTAATTTACGTATTGGCAATGAATGACCTTTTGCGTACAACGCGCAACCTTGTACAGCGCGATTTCAGCATTACGCCGTTTTTGGTTGCAGGTGTGTTTTACCTTTTGATGACCCTTGTTTTAACCTACGGGTTCAATAAGTTGGAACGCAAATATTCCAGATATGACTGACAGGAGCATTTAGTATCATGAACAAAATTAACGCACAAAATATCTATAAAAGTTTTCAGGGGCTGGAAGTTTTAAAGGGCATTAATTTAAGTGTTGACGAAGGCGAAGTTGTTGCGGTTATAGGACCCAGCGGCGGCGGCAAAAGTACTTTTCTGCGCTGCCTGAACAAGCTGGAAATTATCGACAGCGGCAAAATTGTTATCGACGGCGAAACGCTTGCCGAAACAAAACCGGACGGGCAGGTTGTGTATGCGCCTGGCGACGAAAGCCGCCGCATTGCCTGCAAAATGGGGATGGTGTTTCAGCAGTTTAATTTGTTTCCTCACATGACGGTGCTGGAAAACCTTATTGAAGCGCCGGTGCAGGTGCAGAAGCGCAACCGCGATGAGGTTATTGAAGAAGCGAAGGTTCTTTTAAGCAAGGTAGGGCTTTTGGAAAAAGCGCACGAATACCCGCGCCGCTTGAGCGGCGGGCAGCAGCAGCGCGTGGCCATTGCAAGGGCGCTGGCAACAAAACCAGCCATTATGCTGTTTGATGAACCTACTTCATCGCTTGACCCGGAGCTGACCGGCGAAGTTTTGCGCACCATGCGCGAACTGGCCGAAGAAAAAATGACCATGGTTGTTGTAACGCACGAAATGGGCTTTGCCCGCGAGGTTGCAACCAAAGTGCTGTTTATGGCAGACGGTTATGTGCAGGCGGAAGGAACGCCGCAGGAAATTTTTGAAAACCCCCAGAATGAACGTTTAAAAGCGTTTTTGCATAAAGTGCTTAAATAACAAAAAGGCATTGCGCGTTGTGCGTAATGCCTTTTGTGCTGTTACGGCGATCAGCCGAGCTTTGCCATAAATTTTTCTTTGTTTACAATAAAGCGTTCGTGCGTGCCTTTGCCGATTTGCTTGTCTTCGTCGGCGGCGGTAATTTCAAAAACAAGTTTGCGCCCTTCAACGGCGGTAAGCGTGGCGGTGGCGGTAACTTTTTTGCCCATGCCGGTAGCGGTGTCGTGCGTAATATTTACCAAAGTGCCAACGCTGGTCGATTCTTCATCAAGGCAGGCGGCAACGGCATTGCAGGCAGCCTGTTCCATAAGGGCAATCATGCTGGGGGTGGCAAAAACATGCAGGCTGCCGCTGCCCATGGCAAGCGCGGTGTTGGTTTCGCGCACAACGGTTTCAGCGGTTCCGGTAAGGCCGGGTTTTAATTCTTGCAGCATATTTCATACATCCTTTACTGTAAAATTTGCTTATGCTAACATCTTAAACGCTCTTTATAACTTACGCAAGTGGCAGAAGTTTTATTTTGACGGATATGTGAAAAATTTTAAAGCTGATTGACGCAGTAGGAAATAATGATTATGATAATTGAAGAAAACCTATAATTTTAACTGCATTATAACCGGAGGGGCAAAATGAACGGAAACTTACAGGAAAAATATAATAAACTTTTAAATATTTTACGCAGCACAGGCGGCCTTGCTGTGGCCTTCAGCGGCGGCGTGGATTCTGCTTTTCTGGTTTATGCCGCGCATGAAGCGCTGGGCGGAAAACTTTTGGCAATTACCGCCGTTACACAAAGCTATCCGCGGCACGAAGCGGCGGACGCTGCCAGAATACTTGCGCAATACGGCGTTAAGCACGAAGAAATTACGCTTGACCAGCTTGCAATACCGGGCTTTTGCCAAAACGGTGCGGAGCGCTGCTATTACTGCAAATATGCGTTTTTTACAAAAATTAAAGAAGCAGCGCAAAAGCAGGGCATCAGCCTTGTGGCTGACGGTGCCAATACCGATGACGAAAGCGATTACCGCCCCGGCATGCGCGCCACGGCGGAACTTGGCATTTTAAGCCCGTTGCGTGAGGCTGGTTTCAGCAAACAGGATATCAGGGATATATCGAAAGAACTTGGCATTTTTACGTGGAACAAGCCTTCTTACGCCTGCCTTGCTTCGCGTATTCCTTACGGCGAAGAAATAACGGCAGAAAAACTGGCCATGGTAGAAAAAGCCGAGCAGACGCTTTTGGATATGGGCTTTAAAGAAATGCGCGTACGCTGCCACGGCAAGGTGGCCCGCATAGAGGTTGCCGCAGCAGATATGGAAAAAGTTTTTGCGCGCCGTGCGGAG
>OHTF01000995.1_pt1 | contig 10154 bp, 8 predicted proteins | sample 1578811 | NCBI WGS metagenome assembly OHTF01 (sample SAMEA3879571, study PRJEB24766) | human gut metagenome | biome: human-associated habitat; feature: feces | place: USA | collected 1985/1987
GCTACAAACTCGTTTGTCCGCCTGCCGTTTGTGGTAGAGGGTATGATTTTGGGCATAACATCGGGTGTTATCAGCTTGGGATTTGTTTGGGGGCTTTATGAACTTGCGGTTAAAGAATTTTCAGATCTTCTTAATTCCTTCAACGGATTAAGCTTCCTTAAATTTGCTGATTATGCCCTTCCGATGCTTGGCATATTTGTTGCTATCGGTGTTTTAACAGGTGTTGGCGGTTCGCTCATCACTATGAGAAAATATTTGAATAAGGAAGGCAGTGAAATAAGTGGCATTTAGTATGAAAAGAACACTGTCATTGATTTTAAGCTTTGCATTTTTTGTCGGCACTTTCAGCGGTGTTATTTCGGCTGAAGCCAAATCAACATCACAACTCAGAAGTGAAAAGCAAAAAATTCAACAGCAGATTGACAGCGCTCAAAGCAAACTGAATAAGCTTTCTGCAGAAAAAAAGAAAAATCAGGAATATCTTGAAACTCTCAGGTCAAAAATAAATTTATTGCAGGACAGCATTTTGCAAACTAGAGTTGCCAAAATGTTTTTTCTTTCCGATGAAATTTCTATCTTTGTACCTATATTATAATGATAGGAATGGAAGCAAATAAAATAGCAATTACGGACGAAGCTTTGCGCCGAGGTGCGGAAGAGGGCATGGATGGTTTCTTGAAGGTGTTTATAGATAAATACCTGGAGGTGACAGGAGGTGTTGTCAATGCGGAAACAATGCCTTTGCTCAATGGTTACCAGCATTCATTGTTGGGGTATCATTTCTTGCGTGAAGAAATAAATGAAGGTGGTTTTGTACAATTGATACAGAATGGTTTTGGACCTTATATCTTTGATAATCCTTTTGCAAAAGCAATGCGGCAGTTTGGAGCGAAAGAATTTGCCAAATTGATTTATAGCGCGAAGAAAATATATGATGAGAACCGTGCTGATTTGGAAAAGGACAGGGATGATGAGGAATTTATGGCAATGTATGAGCAATACGAGGCCTTTGATGAGTTGGAAGAGCAGTTCATGGATATGGAAGAGTCGGTAACTGCCCGGATTGCAGAATATGTGGACAATCATATTGAGGAGTTTGCGGAGATTGTATGACAAGGATTTTTGCGTACTTTGTCGGGTATAAGCTCATGTGTTTTGATATAAAAAAAGTAAGTTGGCTTCAATAGCTAAGTAAGATACGTTCGTTGGCTGACGAACCTATGTTGCTTGGTCAAGCAAGTTAACTTACTTTTTTTGTCTTGTTATTCCGGTGTCATTCCATTTATTGTTTCCTGATAAACCAACCTTTGATATAGGCGGTTGCCAGTACGGCAAGTCCTGCCGCCAGACAGATTCCCGTAAACACCAGCCCGTAACCGTTCAAGAAAGCTACCGGAGCGAAAGTTATCAGAGAAATCTCTACCGGGGCGATGAATAAGTAAGCCAGTGCATAGTTATCCAGGCATCGGCTGCGCATTTTGGGGTCTGCAACGCGGAGCAATGCGATGCCCATAGCCATAGTTCCTGTAAACCATCCCCATGTGAAGATAGCTTTCTCGAACCAACATTCTTTCATTAGTTTGCGGGCCATGACCAGAACATAAATCAGGGTTGCGATTAATCCTGAGACTAACAGAATTAATAAGGGTATGATGTACTCTATTACAACAGATATTTTAATGGAAGCAATTCCAAAAGCTACCAGAAAATCGGTAAAGGCTCCGCTGATGTGGCCTATGGTTTGCGGGCAGACATAATCACTGGTTCTTGTTTTGTCGAATATCTTTTTGATGAATATACCTACCACAAATGCACAACTGAATACCGGCAGTTCAAACCCCGGCATAAAGTGGGATACTGTTTTGCTGATGCAGTATCCGCCTAATGCTATCACTGCTACAATGATAAGATTGAAGGTCAGCGGGTCAATGGAGATGGAAGAGCAAGAACTTTCACCCATGCTTTCCCGTTTGTCGCCGGGCAACAGGCCTGTCTGTAATTCGTGAGGAAGGTCATCGTAATTGGCGAGGAAGGAGGTGTGCCCTTTCTTTGTCCCCCATTTTATGATGATCAGTCCGATAATGACTGCCGCTACGATACCGAAGGTGGCGGCAGTCATGGCCAAAGTTAGAATTTCGTCATATCCGAACTGGCTGAAAGCCTGTCCGATGGCTGCTGCTGTACCGTGCCCGCCGCAATAGCCGCTTGGCATAGTGATGCCGAAGGCAGGGTTAAAGGGCCATATCCGGTTCAGGACAAGCAATCCCAACAGTCCTCCAAAAGCCCATTGCAACAACATTCCTGCCTGTGAATATGTCCACATGCTGCCTATATTGTCTGCATCTCCTTTGGCTGCCTTTTGTGAGGTGAGGGGGAGAGCGCCGAAAATGAAGGCTATCAATATGCCGGCATAAGTTCCTGTTTGGGTGGAAAGAGGTATGATGCCGAAACCGTGAGGTCCCAAGGACAGTCCTATAAACCCGGCCAACAGGCTGGGGGGGATGAACAGCCTTTGGATGAATCTTATTTTTACTCTCATGAGTTTGCCGAACAGTAGCAGTACTGAGATGATGCCTGTATCGACAAAGAGTGTCCACGGGGTGAAATCGGTCATAAATCTAGGGCTTGTTTGGATGTATTCGTTGAAGAATACAGCGTTCATAAATAGTTTATTTTACCGAATCGGTTAGGAATGGAAATTGATCTTATCGGCAAAAATAATGTATAAGATCATGTAGATTGCATATTTAACTATATATTTATCCCGATTCTTTTAGTCATAGGCTGATTAAAAAAATGTTTTTGAAAAATATAGGATAGATGAGGATTGGTTATGCTGTAGTCCACTTCATTACCCTATATTAGATTCAAATGTTTCATTTTATATCTTTAAGAATATAAGTAACCTTGGAACCTTTATTGAATGCTCCTTTCCATTTGCCACTCATCTCTATAGTTTCTCCTTTGTCATTTTCAAAAATAGCCAAATAGGTTGCTGTATATTCTTTGATATATATTTTACATTCAGTCGTTACTTTTGTATGTGGAGAAAGTTTTAGTGTTTCTTTTGATTTATATAGAGGGGAAAGCACTGTTTCGTTAAGGGACAGAGGTGCATGTAAATCGGATGATAATTTTCTATATTCAGAGCTCAAGGTACTGGCATTAGCTGTAATATCAACCAATATATTCTCTTTTAAAGTCAAAGAATTGAATAGTTCCGGGTCGTCACTGTAAAATTGTGATGTTTCTTTTATGTTTTCTTCAAATGAAAAAGTGATAGACATAGGTTCTTCTGTATTGTTGCTGGTTGTTTTAGGAGGCAACTCAATTGTATCGACTTTCTCGGCATCATCTGCACTAAGTTTCCATTGAATAGATTGCAACTGATAACTGTTGATATCCAGTTCATTATTGCTGCTGCAAGAGTATATAAACAATGTACATAGGGCGGTGATCAATGCTTTACATGATTTCTTGAGTATTAGCATAATATTCTAGATTTTATGGTTAATGGGTGTTTTGTTTCAAAGATAGGAAATAAAGTGATACTATAGCCAAACTGCTTGTTCTTTTATGTATTAATTTTTATTAATGGGTTAATGGCGGATAGGCTACAAGTAAATTTCGGTGAAAAAAATAGTTAAAACAAAAGATAAAGCAAGTCTTATCAGAGGATGAAGCATGAATAAAAAATAATGTTAAAAGACAAGTGGCGACGCAGTATTTAAGCCAATTTTTCATTTAATCATTAAAACAATAAAAAGAATTAAGTTTCTTTCTTGGAAACCGATTCTTTTATTTAATTTTGCAAACCCTAATAATTATAAAGAAGAAAATGAAAAAAATGAAATTGGCAGCAATATTTGCTGGGTTAGTATCGGTGTTTACTTTTAGTTCTTGTTTGAATGATGGTGATAGCGGCCCCAATTATGATCTTTATGAGATCGTTACTGTGGAAGATGGTAGTATTTTTGGTGAACCTGTCCTGAAAGGAGATGCATGGGGATATACTTATACTCCAGTGGCTTCAAGTGTATTGGCCGGTCTTAAGGCATCTGATGGCAGTTATTACAAGCGTGTGCAGGTAGGGATCAAACTGATGGAAGGAGAAGCGATTACAGAGGGGAAAAAGTCTTATAAGGTAAGTGAGGTTGGCCTAATAGCTATTTTGAATTATAAAGATTTTAATGTTCAGGCTGATACATTGAAAAATGAGTATGCACTAGTGTCATTGGAAGATTCTAATAATAAGATATGGGCTATAAATGGATATGTCAACGTACCTTTTACCTTTAAAACTAAAGAACAGCTGAACATGAATGATTTCCATTTATATGCTGTAGAAGCCAAGGAGGATACATTGGTGACAAGACTTCGACAGACCAAAGGGGCTGATGATGCTTATCAGACAGGAGGTGCTTTGATTAGTTTCCATATGCCTTTTAATGATATGGAATTTTACGAAACTTTCAATAAAGTAGTACCTAAGAGTGATACTATTGTAGTTAAGGTGACTGCAAAGGGAGAAAATGACAAAGAACTTGTTTCTACAGTGAAATGTAGTGCTTCGAATATGCAAGGAAGTTATTAATAATACTTTATTATATAGTGAAATCCCCTTCAGTTACGGTTGAGGGGGGGGAAGAAATTTGACGGGGCCTACTTCTTATTTTCCTGTTCATATCTTTCTTTAGATTCAGTATATACCTCCTGCGTGTGAAAAGAGTTGACATGATTTTTTAAACGGTTCGATCTTTCTGCTGCCGTAATAACAACATATCACATTCGTTCCTGTTGCATAAGCCTTTTCTCTTCCCTGATTAAGCCTTTTTATACGGATGTATTCTATCTCCATAAGCTTTGGAGTTATCTCCCAAGGCTATGGAGTTAACTCCCAAGGCTATGGAGATAGAATACATCCGCATAAAAAGGGTTAATCTGGAGATAGAAAAGGCTTAGGCAACAGGGCTGGATGCGATATGCATTCTTTTAATCCCGCCGACGGATTATTATTTTTCCGTATCTCCTCCTCTTGAATGTCACAACAGCAGAAAAACCGGACCGACAAACTTCTTTCACACACACTACAGATGTTTATACCGAGCCTGAAAAAAGATATGAATGGAACAATAAAAACAACCTTCATTAAATTTCTACCACCTCAATTTACCAACTGTTCAAACAAATGGCCACACTGTTCTATTTCTCCCTTTTAAACATAAATAATACCGATGGCTTGTTCATTCCTAGAATAATAAATACCTTTGCAGCCTTAATAAAAAAAGCAATGAAGTTTGATATAAAAAAACATATTTATTTAATACTTTTATTCATCTTATCTTTCACTGTAGAGACAGCTCAATCACAAGAAGTTACCAACATCCATATAGCAGCGACAGATACGGTGCCAACCTATACCAGCGACTCTGCCGTTATCAATTTCTTAAAGGATGCCGGCATTCCTATCACCCAAAACAGCAAACTGAAATTATTAAAAAGCGGTCGGGCCAAATTCATCGATCTCTTTGAAGAAATACGGCATGCCAAACATCATATCCACTTAGAATACTTCAATTTTCGCAACGATTCCATAGCGAACGCACTATTTGATTTATTGGGAGAAAAAGTGAAAGAAGGAGTGGAAGTCAGAGCTTTGTTTGATGCCTTCGGCAATTTGTCAAACAACAAGCCATTGAAAAAGAAACACATACAAGCAATCCGTGACAAAGGAATCGAAATTGTCAAGTTCGACCCTTTCAAATTCCCCTATATCAATCATGCCCTGCACAGAGACCATCGCAAGATTGTAGTCATAGACGGAAAAATAGGATATACCGGTGGCATGAACATAGCCAATTACTATATAAAGGGTCTGCCGGAAATAGGCGACTGGCGCGACATGCATATCCGTATAGAGGGAAATGCCGTAAACGAATTGCAGGACATCTTCCTGGCCATGTGGAACAAAAGCACTAAACAACACGTAAGCGGAAGCCAATACTATCCCCTACGAAACGATTCTACTTTCAAGGGAAATAAGAATGTAGCCATTGTAGACCGCATTCCGAAAAAAGAACCCAGACTGATGAGGCAGACTTATATCAAGTCCATTGATGCCGCACAGGATAAAATACAAATAGTGAATCCCTATTTCACTCCCATTCCAAGCATTAAAAAAGCCATAAAACGTGCGTTGAAGCGAGGCGTTGAAGTAGAAATCATGATACCGGGCAAATCGGATATTCCTTTTACCCCCGATGCCGCGTTCTATACAGCAAACAAGCTGCGTAAGAAAGGAGCAAAGATTTATGTGTACAATGGCGGGTTCCACCACTCTAAGATCATGATGGTGGACAGCCTGTTCTGCACTGTGGGAAGTACGAATCTGAACAGCCGCAGCCTACGCTATGACTATGAGGTCAACGCTTTCATTTTTGACAAAGAAACCACACATGAACTGAGCACCATGTTCGAGCATGACAAGCTGGACAGTACCCTGTTTACCAAGGAAGAATATAAAAAACGCTCCGGATGGAAACGCTTCGTCGGTTGGTTCGCCAATCTGTTCACTCCGTTCCTATAAACCTCTGCCACTTCCCCAAACAAAGGTTTACAGATTGTTTCATTTCCTGCAAGGACGGGGCTTATCCCATCCGCAAGTATTCTCCATGCAGTAAAGCTTGACAGGTCATCATCAAAGAGAGCAATGCCTGTAAGCAGGAGAAAGGTTACTCCACCATCACGGACGGTATCCCTGACAAGTGTGGAAAACCACGGCTTAGCTGCAAGGAAACGCTTTTCTCTCCGTATGTTTCACTTTATTATAGAACAAAGATAAAATAAATCGCTTTTTCATCCCCATAAACTACGATATTTTTCTTATTTTTGCCCAAATATGTAATTCCGCCCGATAAGGCATAAGAGAACGAGACAGAACGATGAGAGTAGTTGATTTAATAAAAAGCACGGACAATACGGCTTTTTCTTTTGAAATTCTCCCTCCGCTGAAAGGAACGGGTATTGAAAAACTGTATAAAACGGTTGATACGCTACGCGAATTCGACCCTAAATATATCAATATTACAACCCACCGCAGCGAATATGTGTACAAGGAGCTGGGAAACGGGCTGTACCAACGTACACGCCAGCGCCGCCGTCCCGGAACAGTTGCTGTTGCCGCCGCTTTGCAGAACAAATACAATATAACGACAGTGCCACATATCCTGTGCAGCGGTTTTTCCCGCGAAGATACAGAATATGTATTGTTAGATCTACAATTCCTGGGCATCACCGACTTGTTGGTACTGCGTGGTGACAAGGCAAAGCACGAATCAGCTTTCGTACCCGAAAACAACGGTTACAACCACGCCATAGAACTGGAAGAGCAGATCAATGATTTCAATAAAGGCGTATTTGTAGACGGTTCCCCCATCAAGGTAACAGGAACTCCGTTCAGTTATGGAGTAGCCTGCTATCCTGAAAAACACGAGGAATCACCCAATATGGAACAAGATATTTATTGGCTGAAGAAAAAGATTGAAGCAGGAGCTGAATATGCTGTGACACAGATGTTCTATGACAACCGCAAATATTTCGAATTTGTAGAAAGGGTAAGAAAAGAAGGAATCAATGTACCTATTATTCCGGGTATCAAGCCTTTCCGCAAATTATCCCAGCTGAACATGATACCCAAGACGTTCAAGATAGACTTGCCGCAAGAACTGGCAAGCGAAGCGATGAAATGTCAAACAGATGAAGAAGCGGAAAGTCTTGGCATAGAATGGTGCATACACCAGTGCCGTGAATTAATAGCCTGTGGGGTTCCCAGCATTCATTTCTATACCGTAAGTGCCGTGAACAGTGTAAAGGAAGTTGCAAAAGCAATTTATTAAACAGTAAATAAATGACTATAAAAAGCAATGTTATTTAAAGATGTAATAGGACAAGAGGAAGCAAAACAGCGGCTCATAGCCGAGGTAAAAGAAGGAAGAATCCCTCATGCACAACTGATTTGCGGTCCCGAAGGTACAGGAAAGTTGCCTTTGGCAATAGCTTATGCCCGTTACATCTGCTGTGAAAACCGTGGTGAACAAGATGCCTGCGGAATTTGCCCCACTTGTGTGAAATTCAATAAGCTGATACATCCCGACCTGCATTTCGTTTTTCCTGTTATCAAGAAAAAAGCCGGAAAGGATACCGTATGCGATGATTTCATAGCAGACTGGCGCAACTTTGTCCTGCAGAACCCATATTTTAATCTGAACCATTGGCTGAAAGAGATGGGAGCAGAAAACCAACAGGCGCAAATCTTTGTAAAAGAGAGCGATGAGATTGTACGAAAGCTCAGCTTGAAATCCAGTCAAGGCGGTTACAAAATCATGATTATATGGCTTCCCGAAAAGATGAACGTGGAATGCAGCAACAAACTGCTGAAGTTACTGGAAGAGCCTCCTGCCATGACTGTCTTTTTATTAGTGTCCGAAGAGCCTGATGCCATTTTGCAAACGATCCAAAGCCGTACCCAACGATTTAACATTCATGGGATCAAAGAACCTGAGATCTCAAAAGTATTGCAAACCAAATACGGACTACAACCGGAAGATGCTGACGATATAGCACACCGCTCAGAAGGCAATTTTCTGAAAGCACTGGAAACCATACATCTGAGCGAGGAAAACAAACTGTTCTTTGAACTCTTTATCAATTTGATGCGCCTTTCCTATCAACGGAAGATACGCGAAATGAGACAATGGAGCGATGCGGTAGCCTCCATGGGGCGTGAACGTCAGAAGAATTTTCTGGCCTACTGCCAACGTATGATACGAGAAAACTTCATATACAACTTTCATCAACGTGATTTAGTGTATATGAATCCCGAAGAACAAAATTTTTCCACCCGTTTCGCACCGTTTGTCAACGAGCGGAATGTGATGGGCATAATGGACGAACTTAGTGAAGCACAATTACATATAGGACAGAATGTGAATCCCAAAATGGTGTTCTTTGATTTCTCTTTAAAAATGATTGTGCTATTGAAAAATTAAAAGTTGAGAATTGAGCATTAAAAAATAACAGAACCGCATGGCATTTATTTCTTAGTTCTCAATTTTCAATTCTCAATTAAAACAGAATTATGGACAATGAATTCAAATTAAAGAACGGAAGCGGCTGTTTGTGTTGCAAAGGCTGCGGACGACAGGATAAGCAGCTGAACACCTACGACTGGCTGGCTGATATTCCCGGCAACACCGAGGAACAGGAAATGGTTGAAGTTCAATTCAAGAATACCCGCAAAGGGTATTATAAGAACAGCAACAAACTGAAGCTGGAAAAAGGGGATATAGTAGCTGTAGAAGCAAGCCCCGGACACGATATCGGTACAGTAACCCTGACGGGAAGATTGGTACCTTTGCAAATGCGTAAGGCAAACATCAAACCCGATGCCGAAATCAAGCGTATCTACCGCAAGGCAAAACCTGTAGATATGGAAAAATACGAGGAGGCAAAAGCCAAAGAACATGACACAATGATCCGGTCCCGCCAGATAGCCAAGAATCTGAACCTGGACATGAAGATCGGTGATGTGGAATATCAAGGCGATGGCAACAAAGCTATCTTTTATTACATCGCGGACGAACGTGTAGACTTCCGCCAACTGATCAAAGTACTGGCCGAAGCTTTCCGTGTACGTATAGAAATGAAACAAATTGGCGCCCGTCAGGAAGCCGGACGCATTGGCGGTATCGGACCTTGCGGACGTGAATTGTGCTGCGCTACCTGGATGACAAATTTTGTATCTGTATCTACCAGTGCGGCACGTTATCAAGATATTTCTCTGAATCCCCAAAAGTTAGCCGGACAATGTGCCAAGCTGAAATGCTGCCTAAACTATGAGGTAGACGCTTATGTAGAGTCCCAAAAACGCCTTCCAAGCAAAGAAATGACTTTAGAAACGACAGATGGTACATTCTATTTTTTCAAAGCGGATATTTTGAAGGGAACTATCATGTACTCTACTGACAAAAACTTCATAGCTAATGCTGTAACCATCACCGCACGCCGTGCTTTTGAAATTATTAATATGAACCGACGGGGTGAGAAACCGGAAAGCTTAACCGAATCTGTCAAAAAGAACGAACCTCAAAAGCCCG
>OHTF01001000.1_pt1 | contig 10121 bp, 9 predicted proteins | sample 1578811 | NCBI WGS metagenome assembly OHTF01 (sample SAMEA3879571, study PRJEB24766) | human gut metagenome | biome: human-associated habitat; feature: feces | place: USA | collected 1985/1987
AATGGAAGGCAGGGTGGGGATGGGGCCCAGTTCCCCGCCCGCCGGTTCCATGGATGCCCGGAAGTGCAGCGGGGGAGGGCCGTCCGGTTCTTCTTCCGGCAGGAACGGAGATGCCTGCATTTTACGGCCGGGAGGCAGTTGTTCAAGAGTCCAGTATTTTCCGGAGGCGTCCCGGTAGGTGAGTCCGTTCAGGGTTCCGGGAAAGGTGCTTTGGAATACGGGCGCCCCGCCGGGGCGCGTCTCCAGCAGAGTGAGCGCCGCCCGTGTGGAAACCGGCATGATGATCCGGTGCTGGAGCGTGGAGCGGCTGGTGAACCATTTTCCCCCGCATTCTTCCCCTTGCCGAGCCGCGCCTTCTATGGGTTTTTCCTTAATGGAGCCGCGCGCCTTGCTCATGCGTGCTCCGGTGATGCCTGCGTTTTCCGGCAATTGAAATGTATTGTTCAGCAGGACGGAGGTCTTGCAAATCTGGTTTTGGGAGATCAGGGCGGAGTGGTCCTGCGGATTAACCTGGATAAGAACTTCCCGGCTGCCCGTCCCTCCCGTGCCGTCTCCGGCCAGAATCAGGAGCAGCAGAAGAAGGGAAAATCCCACGGAAATGGCCGGGATCAGCAGGAACAGCCTTTGCCTTTTGCCTGCGGGAGCCCACAGGAACAGGCTCAGCGGGCCGACAAGCACGGCAAAGATGATCAGCCCCAGCCCCAGCGTGGTGGATGGGGCTGAGAAATAATAGGGAGCGGCGGAGGTAATCTCCGGGTAACAGTTTCCCTTTTCGTGGAGGTTGATGAATTCCTCCAGTTTCAGCTTTTTTTCTTCTTCCGGCAGGCCGTCCAGGGACGGAACGTGCAGAATGCGCCCGTTTCCCAGCAACCGGGTGGAAACGGAAAGCCCCCTGTCACCGATGAGCCACAGGTTTCCCCCTCCCGTCACCCATTGGCGGATGGCTTTGCGGTGGGCTTCGTCAAAATGGGTACGGTAGATTTTTTCCGGGATGATGAGGCAGGTCTGCCCCTCGTACATCCGGTAGTCGGCTGGCCATTTCATCAGGTCGCAGGAGGAAACGGCCGCGTTATAGGAAGATTCGGAAAGCAGGTGCCAGTCCGCCGGAGCGCCTTCCTGGATAACCGCGACAATTTTCCTGTGCTCCGTATCCGTGGGAATGGGGGAAGCTCCTTCATGGTTTTCCTTCACTTCGTAGACGAGATTGTAGGAGAGGGGAGGGTAAACGACTGCATGAACGCTTTCCCGGGCCGGAATGAAGAACGGATAAGTATGGCTGGTTCTCCTGTTTCCGTTCCACCCTTCATGGAATTGAAGAGTGGCTTTTCTGTCCGAGCCGGTGGTGTTTTCCAGCTTCACCCGGAGAGGGACGCGGGCGCCGTTCGCGCTGTAGTCAAATGCTTTCTCCACGGAAACGGCGATGGGGGGAGCGGCGGCCGGTTTTGCGTGGAGCGGGAGAATATTGAATGCCGAAAGAAGGAAGAGGCTGAAGAACAGCCATGAACGGGAGAGAGGGCGGCGCATGGGGGAAGGGCTGAGGAGGTGTGGTCAATGAATTTTTGCGGCGGCCAGGGAATCCGGCAGGGGCTTGTTCTGGGCAGGGATTTCCCTGACCAGGCGGTTGATGACTGCGGCGGGTGTCTGTCCGTCCAGACGGGCTGTGTGGTTGAGCAGGATACGGTGCTCCAGCACGGGATGAATAACGGCCTGCACATCCTCAAAGGAGCAGAAAGCGCGCCCGTGGCGCAAAGCTCGGGCTTTGGCGGCAGCCGCCAGGCCCAGGGCCGCCCGGGGGCTGGCCCCGTATTTAACGCCTCCGGAGGCTTCCGATTCTCCGGGATGCGTAGCGTTGACCAGCCTGCCTATATAGTCCGCCACCACTTCGGGAATGGCTACATTCCGGGCCATTTGCATGAGTTCCTGCAATTCCTGCGCGTTCAAAACCGGGGATATTTCAGGTTCCACGCCCATTTCCCGGTTGAGGACAATGCGGGCCAGCACATCCGCCGGTGTGCGGTTGACGTTGATTTTGAAAAGGAAGCGGTCCAGCTGGGCTTCCGGCAGGGGAAAGGTTCCTTCCAGTTCAATGGGGTTCTGGGTGGCAAGCACGAAAAAGGGGAGGAGCAGGGTGAAGGTGCGGCCCATGACGGTGACGCGGCGCTCCTGCATGGCCTCCAGCAGGGCGGACTGGGTTTTGGCGGGGGCGCGGTTGATTTCGTCCGCCAGCACGATGTTGGCGAACACGGGCCCCTTGATGAACTCGAACTGGCGCTTGCCGCCGGCGGAATCATCCTGGATGATGTCCGTGCCGGTAATGTCCGCGGGCATCAGGTCCGGCGTGAACTGGATGCGGTTGAAACTAAGGTCCAGCGTTTTTGCCACGGAACTGACCAGCAGCGTCTTCGCCAGGCCCGGAACTCCCATCAGGAGGGCATGCCCGCGGGAAAACAGGGCGATGCTCAGCAGCTCCACGACGCGCTGCTGGCCAATGATCATTTTGCTCAATTCCGAGGAAAGCTCCTTGTAAATGGCGCCGAGCCGGTCAATGGCGGCTACGTCGTCGTCGGGCAGAGTGGGGGTGACGGGTTCCATATTGCAATTTCATAGCACTTTCCGGGCCGTTTTCCACCAAATAATCGCGCCACGTTCATTTTCCCTGCTTGGAATGGGAAGGGAAACGGGGTAAGGAAGGGGCATGCCGAAAATTGCACTCATTCAACTGTCCGTAGATGCCCGGCCTTCCGTGAACAAGGAAAAGACGGAATCCGCCATCCGTGAAGCCGCCGCCAACGGCGCGCAGATTGTCTGCACCCAGGAACTTTTTACCACGGAATACTTTTGCAGGACGGAGGAATGCGATTTATTCGACCTGGCGGAACCTGTTCCCGGGGAATTGACGGAAGCCCACAGGAAACTGGCGGCGGAACTGGGCGTGGTGATTGTTGCCTCCGGCTTTGAAAAGCGCGCCACCGGGCTTTACCACAATACCGCCTGGGTGGTGGATGCGGACGGTTCGTTCCTGGGCATGTACCGCAAGATGCATATTCCGCAGGATCCCGGGTTTGAAGAAAAATTCTACTTCACCCCCGGCGACCTGGGCTATAAGGCGTTCGACACCAAATTCGGCCGCATCGGCGTGCTCATCTGCTGGGACCAGTGGTACCCGGAAGCCGCGCGCCTGACGGCCATGCAGGGGGCGGAAATCATTTTTTACCCCACGGCCATCGGCTGGCTGCCGGAGGAAAAGCCCCTGCTGGGGGAACAGCAGCACTGCGCGTGGGAAACCGTACAGCGCGGCCATGCCGTAGCCAACGGCTGCTATGTCTGCGCCGTCAACCGGGTGGGGACGGAAGGGGAAAGCGAATTCTGGGGGCAGTCCTTTGTGGCGGACTACTATGGCCAGATTGTGGCGAAGGCTCCCGTCAGCGATGAAGCCATCCTGTACGCGGACCTTGACCTGGACGCATTGGAAGACCACCGCCGCATCTGGCCCTTTTTCCGTGACCGCCGCATTGACTCCTACGGCGGCATTACGGAACGCTGGGGCAGGTGAACCTTCCCCCTTTGCCCGGTTTATGTATTCCGAGGAACCATTGGAGCGGCAGTGGGCGCAGGTCCGGGAAGTTCTCCTTGACATGGAAGAACAGTGTGATGATTTGGTCATCGACTGCCTTCAGGGCATGGTTGGGGAGCTGGGATGCCAGGTAACCGTGCGGAGGCGTGAGCATATTCTGACCCTGTTGAGGGAACTCAATCATCTGTATGATTGCGGAATTCCTGCCAGGGAAATGATTTGCGAAGAGGACGAAGAATACTGTTTTTCCTGGATTTATGAGTTTGATTTCTACCTTGGAGATGCTGATTATCTGCTGCATTTCGTCGTTGACGCCGCCCTGAATTCCAATGGCATCGTCAATAAATATCTGACGTTGGAAAGGCAGGTGTACCGGAAAGGTTTGTGCCTTAAAGCGAGCGAACCCATGGTTCTTGACCCTGATGCACTGGAGCGGTTGAAGGAAAAAATCGTTTCCGCTATGGCCTGTCCTCCCAATACGGGCCGTTTTCTGGATTGGGATGATGATTAATCTTTGGGAGGCTGAGTGTTTTTTACGGGGAAAGATGGCGTAAAAAAGCCGCCGTTTTTGAAAAACGGCGGCATGGGAAGAAATGAAGAGTTTTCCGGCTAGCCGCAGATGACGGCAATCTTGATGCCTTTCATCTGGACGTTGGTTTCCAGGGCTTCCGCGATTTCATCCAGCTTGAAGCGGTGGGAGATCAGCTTGGTCAGCGGCAGGCCGATGCCGTAGGCTCGCTTCAGAAAGTCGAATGTAGTTGGGTAGTCCTGCGGGGAGTACACCCAGGAGCCTACAGCGGTCACCTCCTTGTTGCAGAGGTCGTAATGGTGGTTGATAACGCTTTCCCCTCCATCCATGAAAAAGCCCACTTCGCACAGGCCGCCGCCGCGCTTCACGAACTTCCAGGCGTTGGCCCCGGCCTTGCCTACGCCCGTGCACTGAAAGACGAAGTCCGCCAGGCGGCCGCCGTTGTCCTTTTTCACGGCATCCAGCAGTTCGTTCAGATCCGCGTACCGGGTGAAATTATACGTGCGGGAGGCTCCCATTTCCCTGGCCAGTTCCAGGCGGGAGTCATTGCCGTCCACAGCGATGATGGTTTCAATGCCCAGCGTGCGCAGCGTGGCGATTTGAAGAAGGCCGATGGGGCCGCAGCCCTGCACGAGCACCACGGAATTGAACTTGAGGAGCCCGGTGGACTTGGCGCGTTCCAGGGAATGGACCACCACTGCGGCGGGTTCCACCAGAATGCGCTGGTCCAGCGTCATGCCGGAAACATTGAAAAATGTGGAGCCCTTGCGGATGACGAGGTACTCCCCGAAGTAGCCGTTCAGATGCACGTCGTCGTCAGGCATCAGGCCATACACGCCCACATTTTCGCACAGGTTGGTGCGGGCCGGAGTATTCAGGCAGGCGTCACAGGTGCCGCAGGGAATGATGCAGGTGACGATCTTGTCCCCCAGCGCTACGGGATTTCCGGCGGTGTCTTTAGTGATATTCCTGCCCATGGCGACGATTTCCCCGGTGCCTTCATGGCCCAGAACCACGGGGCAGAGGCCGAAGGGGTCCCGGTTGTATTCGTGGCCGTCCGTTCCGCAAACGCCGCAGGCTTCCACCTTGATCAGCATTTCATCGTCTCCGATGGCGGGAATGGGATATTCACGGATTTCAAATGTCTTTGGTGCTGTCAGGACAGCGGCGCGTGCGGTTTGTTGCATGATGTCCTTACACTATCCTTAGCCGCCCGGATTCTTCAAGAACAAATAGTGATGAAAGGAACTCCGCCTGTTGAAAACGGGAGGAATTTCCTTCCCGGTCCTTCCTGCAATACACCCTGGCGCCGGATGTCCATGATTCCCGGAAACATGGAGAGTCCGGTCCTCCTGCTGTACGGTTTTCCTGAGAAGGAAAAAAATCATTGTCTGACACGGGAAAAACGGTAGTTTCCGGAAAGGGGCGGCATTCGGGAAAGCATGCCTCTGCGCGCAGCGTTTTTCCGTGAAAGGGTAACGTTTTTCCATGGAAGGCCGTTCATTTGGCTTGCGTGGCGGGGGGATGGAGTGCAAGCTGTGCGCGTTATGCTCGACATCCGTGTAATACGAGAAAATCCGGAAGAAGTGAAAGCGCGGTTAAAGCCCCGCAGCGGCGACGCGTGGAAGCTTGTTGATGACGTTCTGGCCTGCGATGAGGCGCGCCGCAATGCCGAAACGGAAAAGCAGGCCTTGCAGTCCGAGCGCAATGCCACCTCCAAGCAGATCGGCATGCTCAAAAAGAAGGGGGAAGACACGTCCTCTATTGAAGCGCGCGTGCGCGAAATCGGGGACCGCATCCGGGAACTGGACCGTGTCGCGGAGGAAAATGCAGCCCAGCTCACCTCCCTGCTGATGAACATTCCCAATCTGCCGCACCTGGAATGTCCCGTGGGCGCGGATGAAACGGCCAACCCGGAAATCAAGCTGTGGGGAGAAAAGCCCGCCATTGAAAACCCGAAGGACCATGTGGAACTGGCCGCGAATCTGGGCATGATTTCCTTTGAAGACGGAGCGCGGATTACGGGCTCCGGTTTTGTGGTGTACCGTGGGGCGGGCGCCCGTCTGGAACGCGCCCTGATCAACTTCCTGCTGAATACGCAGACCGTGGAAAACGGTTATCAGGAAGTGGGCGTTCCGTTTGTGGTGAAGAGGGAGTGCATGGAAGGCACCGGCCAGCTTCCTAAATTTGAGGAAGACATGTACGGCACGGAAGACCAGCAGATGTTCCTGATCCCCACGGCGGAAGTTCCGGTCACCAACCTGTACCGGGATACCATTTTACAGGAAAGCGACCTGCCCATCAAGATGGCCGCGTACACGCCCTGCTTCCGCCGGGAAGCCGGAAGCGCCGGCCGCATCAACCGCGGCATGATCCGCGTCCACCAGTTTGACAAGGTGGAACTGGTGCAGATTTTAAAGCCGGAAGACTCTTTCCGGGAGCTGGAAGTTCTCCGCGGCCATGCGGAATCCATCCTTCAAAAACTGGGGCTGCATTACCGCGTGATTGAACTTTGCACGGGCGACCTCGGCTTTTCCTCCGCCAAGACGTATGATATTGAAGTATGGGCTCCGGGACAGGGGCAGTATCTGGAAGTTTCCTCCTGTTCCTGTTTTACGGACTACCAGGCGCGCCGCATGCGCCTGCGTTACAAGGATGCCGACGGCAGGAACCAGTTCTGCCACACCCTGAACGGTTCCGGCACGGCTCTGCCGCGGCTGTATGTGGCCCTTCTGGAAACTTACCAGCAGCCGGACGGCTCCATCCGGATTCCGGAGGCGCTTGTGCCGTATTTCGGCGCGGACTGCATCCGCCCGGAACAGGCCTGAACCGACGTTTCTCCCGTCCCAACCCTGAATCAGCCCATGCCTGACGAGGGCCCTCTGGAACATTACCTGACTGTTTCCCATGAGCCGGAACCGGACATTTCGGAACCGGCTCCGGAACGCAGTCCTGGACCGTGGCGGGAAAGGGGCATCATGCTGGGCCTGGGCTTTCTGCTGGGGTGCATCGGGGCTTATGCGCTGGTTTACTCGGAAATGTCCGGCGGCATGCGGTCGCTGAAGCAGTCGCTTTCAGAAGAACGCGACTTGAACGCGTCCCTGCAGAAAGAACGTGCCCATCTGCGGGAAACGTTGGAACAGGCACGCATGGACGCTCTGCTGGAGGAACGCTCCCCCCTTTCCGTGACGGTCGGCGGTATTCCCAAGACAAGCCGCAGGCCCGTTCCCCAGCCTCCGCCGCTTACGTCATTATCCTCCGGAGGGCTGGCATCCCCGTCTTCCGCGCCGGTTCCCGGTTCTTTGGATGACCGTCTGGTCAATCCGGGGCCGGAGGACTGGAAGGAGCGTTACCAGTACGCCGCTTTGAAATATAACCAGGTGGTGGAGGATTACAACAGGCTGAAGAAACTTTACATGAACCTGGTGGGTCGGAGCGGTGCAGCCGGCGGGCTGGTGACGGGGGCCCAGTTTTACAAAGCTCTGCGGAAAGATACCCGTGCGGAGGCGCGCAAGCTGGATGAACGCTATATGAAGGGAGGGATGCGGGGCAGCGAGCTTCGGGAACTGGAACGCAGCCGGGACGAGATGAGGCACCGGGACTGGTGGTTGAAAAAAATGGCACGCCAGTTCCAGATTGATTAGATACGTGGGTGTTGCCGGCGTGAAGTATTGTTTTTGTGAAGCGCCCCTTGCTGAAATTCCCGTTGCATGGAATCTTTTTGCAGAGAGCCGCATGGTCACAAAAAGAAATCCCTTTCCCAAAGAGCCGGGATAAAAAAACAAAATCCGAATACGCAGATACCGGTATCTTTTTTTGCGGGATGCTCCTTGGATATTGAAAATCAGGGAACAAAGTAGACCATGCCCGCTTATTTCAGTGTTCGGTTCGCATCGGATTCCGCAGACTGCTGATCTCTGAGGCGGAAAAACTATCCGTCAGCACAGTTCCGCTGCAATGGCGTCCACGAGCAGGCGTCCGCGGCCTTTCAGGATGAGCCTCTGTTCCGGGGAAATGTCCGCCAGGCCCAGTTCCCGGTATTGTTCCAGCAGAGGACGGGATTCCGGAAAGATGCTTTTCACATCCTGCGCCAAATAAAGGTTAGAATAGTTGCACTATTAATAATTTATTCGGCAGATGTGAACCAGGGCTCTTTAAATGAAGCTTCTATATGCTCTTGGGATTCATTCCGGGAATCAATGAATTTGGCAACGTCCAGGGCTGATTGAGCTGTAGGTTCCAGAATAGTATCGAAAAGAAGATCACTGCCTCGGTAACAGGTGTTGTCGTCCATTTCCCTTTCACTCTGCATAGGTAGGAAAATGACCAGCAGACGGCTTTGAAGCTGAAGAATGCGCAAAAGAATAAATTTTTGCATCTCGGATGAAGCAGGAATAGATAAAACCTGCTTTTTCATATCGGCAGCGGGTCCTGTAAGTTTTTTAAGGATAGGTGAAACTTCCGTAGAAAAAGATTTTGCCGCTGCGTCTGCGGAATTTTTATCCACGATGGAATTATACCAATTCTGTACCTTGCCTACAGGTATTTCATAGGTTTCAACGAATGTCTGCCATGCCTTTTTATCTTGTGCCTCAGAAAGCAATTCATTCCTTGGAGGGTCATAAGAGAGATTTTTCAACTCTTCCTGGCTCAGACCGTTAATTTGGCAGGCGTCTCCATAGCATGTTGAATCATAAATAAGGAGGGAAGATGCAAATGTGAGGATGATGGAATATTTCATGATTATCAGGTATTGAATCATGATGGAACGGAAAGGGGAGGAAATGGTAATCAGCACAATTCTGCTGTAAACTGCTTTTTAAGCAGATGGAGTTTCAGGCCATGATTCCTTGAAAACGGTTTCAAAACTTTCCTGTGATTCGTTCTGAGATTCAATAAATTTTGAAATGTCAATCATTGATGGGGATGTTAATCCCAGAATAATTTCAAAAAGTTTTGTGCTTCCACGGTAGCATGTTTCTGGACTCGCCTTTTCTTCATTTTGCATAGGCAGGAAGATAATTAGCAGTCGTCCCTGCAGCTGAGAAATGCGTAAGAATATGAATTTCTGCATTTCAGAAGAAGCTGGAATAGCAAGAGCCTGTTTTTTCATGTCTGCAGCTCGTCCCGTTAGTTTTTTAAGAATAGGCAGAACATCCTTGTTGAAAGAATCGGCTGCGGCATCGGCAGATTGTTTATCGACAATGGAATTATACCAATCTTGAACCTTACGGATAGGGATTTCATAGTTTTCAATGAAAGTCTGCCATGCTTTTTGATTTTGTCCGGTGGAGAGCAATTCCTTGTTGGGCGGTTCGTAAGAAAGGCTTTTCAGTACTTCCGGCTCCAGTCCATTGATTTGGCAGGTATCCCCATAGGATGCTGAACATAAATAAAAATGGAAGATGCAACCGGTGAGGAAGATTGAGTATTTCAAGATCATCAGATTATGGAAGCATGACAGGGTTCCTGAATGAAGGGGAATAAAAGAAGGATGGAAATTCAATAGAGATCAACGCAATTTCTATGTAACCTGCTTTTTAAGAAGATGATGTCTCTGTCCATGGTTCTTTGAAAGCTGCTTCAATGCTTTCCTGGTCTTCATTTTGAGTTTCAATAAATTTTGAAATATCCATGGCTGTTGTTGACGTTAGACCTAGAAATATGTCAAAGAGTTTTTCACTGCCATGATAATAAGCATCGGAACTTGACTTTTTACTGTCTTGCATAGGAAGAAAAATTATTAGCAAGCGGCTCTGCAATGTGAGGATACGTGAAAGAATCAGTTTTTGCATTTCAGAAGAAGCTGGAATAGCAAGGACTTGTTTCTTTATATCAGCAGAACGTCCCGTCAGCTTTTTAAGAATGGGCAGGACATCTCTCTTGAACGCATCGGCTGCAGCATCAGCGGAATCTTTATCCCTGATGGAATTATACCAATCCTGTACTTTACCTACAGGCACTTCATAGGTTTCAACGAATGTCTGCCATGCCTTTTTATCTTGTGCCTCAGAAAGC
>OHTF01001003.1_pt1 | contig 10057 bp, 4 predicted proteins | sample 1578811 | NCBI WGS metagenome assembly OHTF01 (sample SAMEA3879571, study PRJEB24766) | human gut metagenome | biome: human-associated habitat; feature: feces | place: USA | collected 1985/1987
TAGTGGAAGTGATCGCTTTATTCATGGAATCCGGACATCTCCGGCAGAAGCTGCCCGGTGGACGTTATCTTGCCACAGCCTATGTGGGAAGTCTTGTACTTGCTTTTCTGGTATCCTGTCTGTACGGCGGCAGAGGAGATTATGCAGTCTATCTGCTGCAGCCGGGAGAGGCAGTAGAGAAACTGCTTCTTGGGGTTCCGGCAGCCCTGTTGGAGAACTTCGGACTGGTGGGAAATGCAAAGGTAGGGAGCTTTGCTTCTCTGATGCAGCTTCTTGTCTGGGTGTTCCTGATCCTGTTGGGGTATGGACTCTGGTATGTGTTCCGGAAAAATACAGAGAGCACAGACAGACAAAAAGATGCACTGACAATTCTCCTTGCTTCTGTGGGAGTCACAGCATTTATCATCGGGATCACCAGCGCGGAGGCGGCCCATTATTACTTTTTCATGGCATGGTTCGCAGCAGCTGTTCTGGTAGCGGTGATGGTGGATCATATGTCGGAAGGACAGCCGGTGTTCGCTGGTCTGATCTTAACGGCCGTAGCGCTGTTCGCGGTGCTGAATCTGAAATACACCTACTGTGAAGCGGCCACCACACAGGATAACCTGAAGGAATATCAGGAAGTGGCGGATTATCTGACAGAAGCGGGAATCGACTACGGATATGCAGAATTCTGGGATGCCGAACGGATCTGTCTGATCACGGACGGCCGGGTGACGATGGGACATTCCTATACCATGGCCAGTCTTTCCGGATACTGGTGGCTCACCAGTACGAAATGGTATCCCCCGACGTTGCCCACGGAAATGCGGACCGCTTACGTCGTACGGACAGAAATGCGTGAAGCCTTTGAACAGCAATTTCCGGAAGGGGAAGAACCGATACTGGAATATGAGAATGAAAAGCTGGCAGTATATGTCGGTGACAGAAATTATGTGGAACTATAAGATAAAAATGAGGGAACATTAATGGAAAAAATATACCGTATTCTGTTGGGAATATTTCTTGTCTGTCTGATTCCCATTCTTTTGGTCCTGAGTTACTGGTCCTGTCGGTATTCTTATTACGGAACGGTGGATTACAGCATCAGAAATCTCCTGATAAAAGACAGTACCTGGAAACATTTTGTTATTTTCCTGCTGGCATCCGTCATCGTCTACGAAGGAGATAAATGGCTGACTGCCCAAAATCAGATAAAGCAGGAAAAAATCTGCATCTATACATTGTTGGCAACCAGTGTTACTGCGTTTCTGCTGGGAAGTATCTACGTTCTCAACAATCCCTATTATCCGGTAGGAGATCAGATCAGCGCCACGGCATTTGCAGCATATTGCCGGGATGGCAACTTCATTATGTTGTGCTCCGGAGGTTATGTGGGGATGTACCAACAACAAAAAGGACTGGGGATATTATACGAGATGCTGTTTGCCCTGTTTGGAAATTTCAATTATACTCCGGCAAAAATCCTGCATGTAATATGGTGGGTACTGGCGATTCTGGCAGGATACGGTTTCCTGAAACTGAATACAGACAGAGCCATATTTAGAATCGTATATTGTATTATGATGTTGGGCTGTATTCCTTTTTTGCTGTATTTACCGTATATTTACGGGGACGTGCTCAGTATCAGTTTTGGAATGGTAATGTTCTGGGCGGTGTCTGCTTATGAACATTATGAGAAGAAGAGGTATATTGCGGTGGCGGCATGTGTGGCAGGGATTGCTGTGCTGGCCCGGAAAAATACATGGATCATACTCATTGGAGTGGGAATTTATGCAGTTCTGGTCTGCCTGAAGAAAAAGAAGGGACAATATCTGCTTGCAGGGTTTGCAATTCTTCTGACGGCAGCACTGACGGTGAAAGCGGTAGATGTAATGTATGAATACCGTTCCGGATATCCCAGTGACATTGGCATTCCGAGCATTCTCTGGATTGCGATGGGATTACAGGAGACGGATGGCATGGCCGGGGTGTACAATCGCTATCAGCAAACCACGTTTGCAGAACATGATTTTCAACAGGAGCCTGCCGCACAGGAAGGAAAGGAATATATTCGCGAACGATTGCGGGAGTTCCGGGAGAATCCGGCTATGGCCAGAGATTTCTTTAAGAGAAAACTGGAAGATCAATGGATCGAACCACTGTTTTCCAGCCTCAAGGCAACAGAGTCGTTTGATACGGATGGAGAACCGCTGTCCTCCGGGATTACCAGTCTGTACTATGGGAACATACATGAAACCGTATGGAAGCTGGCCAATTATTACCAGAGTATCGTATACTTGGCAGGACTTGTACTTGGAATTGCTTTGTGCGGAAGATGGTGGCAAAAAAAAGAATTTCCGACAGCATTGTGGCTGCCGTTGATTGGCATAGTAGGTGGCTTCCTGTTCAGTATCATCTGGGAAGCGCAGAGCAGATATGTATTTCCGTACTATGTATTTTTGATCCTCTTTGTGCCGATGGGACTTTATGAAACGGGAAGAGCGATTTCCCGATTGCCGAAGCATAGAAGAAAAACAACCGAACAGAACCAGACACAGGAAGAAAGTTTACGAGAGATCGCCTGATGCCTTTCTGGCAGCTTTCTCCTGTTTGTTCCGGATGCGGAGCTCTTCAAAAAAAGTCTTCAGCATCTGGCTGCATTCCGTTTCCAGAATGCCCCGGGTAACCTTCACCTGATGGTTAAACTGGGGCATTTCCAGTATATTTAGGATCGAACCTGCACATCCCGCCTTGGGATTCATGCAGCCCATCACTACTTCAGGGATACGGGCCTGCACAATGGCACCGGCGCACATCTGGCAGGGTTCCAGGGTCACATAGAGCGTGCATTCTTCCAGACGCCAGTCGCCGATCACTTTGCTGGCTTTGTTGATCGCTGTGATCTCTGCGTGCGCCAATGTATTCTTGTCTGTATTTCTCCGGTTGTAACCACGACCGATGATCTTACCTTCATGTACAATGACACAGCCGATGGGGACTTCCCCCAGGGCATAGGCTTTTTTTGCCTGCTTCAGAGCTTCCTTCATATATTTTTCTTCCACACTTTTGATTACTGCCATGGTATCTGTAGCCTTTCTGATGCTTGCGTTGTCCGAGGTATTATGCTTTGGAAAACCTTTTCCAAAAAATCACACTATATTTCGTAAATGCTGTACATTGACGAATTTGTCGTTAAATTATAGTATAGAGAATATATAGGTAAACGTCAAATGAAACAAACCGTAATTGTATGGTAACCGAGAATGACGACCGCAGGGAGCTGCGGACGGAACGGGGGATTTATGGTATCGATCAAAGAAGTTGCAAAACATGCCGGAGTGGCTATTTCCACAGTATCCAAGGTCTTAAATGGCTATCCTAATGTCAGTGAAGAGACGAAGAAAAAGGTACAGGACGCCATCAAGGAGTTGAATTATATTCCGAATTCCATTGCTGCGGCGCTTTCCTCCAAGCAGTTTGGAAGAATCGCGCTGGTGCTGGATCCCAATAGACAGACCCAGGCCATTGACCAGATCTTCATGCAGTATCTGGTAGGGGCACTGGATAAGGCCAAGGAACTGAACGTGGAAGTTGTGACGATCTTTCCGTCCATGATCGCGGGGATGACGGCGGAAGAGATCACAAGATCTTTTCTGTCCCAGAGTATTTCCGGCGTGGTGATCTATGGCATGTCTAAGGAGGACAAGGTGCTGCAGAAGCTGATCCGGGAGAAACAGTTTGCCTGTGTGGTAGTGGATGCGCCGATTGTCAATTCCAGGACTACATCCATCAGCATTGATCAGGAACAGGCCCAGTATGATGTGGCGAAGAAGACCGTGCTGGATGACAACTGTAAACGAGTGCTATACATTGCGGGCAGAAGAGACGGTTATGTCACGGATCAGAGATTGAAGGGGATGAAGCGTCTGGTGAAGGATCTGGATCTGACCATGATGGTCAGACAGGGAGACTTCAGTGAGCTGACGGCAAGAAACGTGGCATTGAAATATGCGAAGAATAAGGATGTGGTGGTCTGCGCTTCCGATCTGATGGCCATAGGTGCCATGAATGCATTGATCGATATGGATATTTTCCGTCCGGTGTGCGGCTTCGATGGTATCACCCTGATGGGATATGTCGGCAAGCAGATGAATACCATAAGGCAGGACTTCTACAGCATCTCCAGCAGAGCCGTGGAAGAGGTACACCAGCTGATGAACGGCGGGGAAGGGCATCAGGTAATCATGCCCCACAGTATCGTGAAAATGTACTATAAGGACATTATCTGTTAAGCTATTTTGCACAAAAAATCAGGAAAATTAAAGAAAAGGTTGCGGAAAACGTTTTCCTATGCTATCCTGTGTATTGTAAGAGAACGACATACACAAAATCTCAGTATTGCGAGGGTATGAAAAGCCGGAAAGTGCAAGAAATACCCAAGGCGCAGCGGGAAAAAGGGTATGGAGGCCAAAAAGGATAGGAAATACCCGGGGCACAGCGGGAAAAAGGGTATAGAGGCCGAAAAGTGCAGGAAATACCCGGGCGCAGCGGCAGGAAGGGTATGGAGGCCGAAAAGGATAGGAAATACCCAAGGCACAGCTGAGACAAGGGGATGGGATACCAAAAATAAGTATAGTACCCAGACAAAGAAAAAGAATATGAAAAAATGAGTGTGGCACGGTACATTCATTTTGGCAAAAATAAAACTATCGTGCAGAATGGAGTTTGAAATGAATTTAGAGCAGACTTTAAATGAGATCACCGGCAAATTATATGGCAAGAATATCGGTGCCTGCACCGATGCACAGCTGTACACCGGAGTATTACAGCTGACCAAAGAGAAGATGGCAGAGACTCCCGCCATTACAGGAGACAAGAAGGTATATTATATTTCCATGGAGTTCCTGATCGGTAAGCTGTTATCCAACAATCTGATCAATTTAGGCATCTATGAGGAGTTGAGCGATATCCTGAAGAAAAACGGCAAAACCATCGCAGACATCGAAGAGGCAGAACCCGAACCTTCTCTGGGTAACGGGGGCTTAGGCAGACTGGCAGCCTGCTTCCTGGATTCCATCGCTACCCTGGGACTTCCCGGGGACGGTATCGGTCTGAATTACCACTTCGGATTGTTCAAGCAGGTATTCAAGGATCACCTGCAGAATGCCGAGAAGAATGACTGGATCCAGAAGGATTCCTGGCTGAACAATACCGGCACAAAATTCGAAGTATCTTTCGGTGACCGCAAGGTGACTTCCGTACTTTATGATATTGATGTCGTAGGTTATGAGAATGGACTGAACAAGCTGCATTTATTTGATGTCGAGACCGTAGACGAGAGTCTGGTAAAGAAGGGCATCACTTTTGATAAGGAAGCCATTGAGAAGAACCTGACCCTGTTCCTGTATCCTGATGATTCCGATGAGGCAGGTAATCTGCTGCGTATCTATCAGGAATACTTCATGGTATGCAACGGTGCCCAGCTGATCCTGAAGGAAGTAAAGGAAAAGGGTTATGATCTGCATACTCTGCCCGAGCATGTAGCGATCCAGATCAACGATACCCATCCTACCATGGTTATCCCCGAGCTGATCCGCATTCTCACCACAGAGGAAGGTTTCACTATGGATGAAGCTATCGACGTAGTAAGCCACACCTGTGCTTATACGAACCACACCATCATGGCTGAAGCTCTTGAAAAATGGCCGATCGAGCTGTTCTCCAGATTGCTTCCGCGTGTATACCAGATCGTTGAGGAGATCAACCGTCGTTTCATTCTTGAGATCCAGCAGAAATATCCTGGAAACTTCGAGAAGGTTAAGAAGATGGCGATCATCTATGACGGACAGGTTAAGATGGCTCACCTTGCGATCGTTGCAGGCTACTCTGTAAACGGTGTTGCACGCCTTCATACCGAGATCCTCAAGAATCAGGAGCTGAAGGATTTCTATGAGATGATGCCTGAGAAGTTCAACAACAAGACAAACGGTATCACACAGAGACGTTTCCTTGCTCATGGAAACCCGCTTCTGGCTGACTGGGTAACAGACAAGATCGGACCGGACTGGATCACAGATCTTTCCCAGCTTTCCAAGCTTAAGGTTTACGCAGACGATGAGAAGGCTCTTCAGGAGTTCATGACTATCAAGTTCAAGAACAAAGAGCGTCTTGCAAAATATATCCTGGAGCACAATGGTGTTGAGGTTGACCCGCACTCTATCTTCGATATCCAGGTTAAGAGACTTCATGAGTACAAACGTCAGCTTCTTAACATCCTGCATGTGATCTATCTGTACAACCAGATCAAGGCACATCCGGAGATGGATTTCTATCCAAGAACATTTATCTTTGGTGCAAAAGCTTCCGCAGCTTACGCACGTGCAAAGAAGATCATCAAGCTGATCAACTGTGTGGCAGATGTTGTAAACAATGATGCTTCCATCAACGGCAAGCTGAAGGTTGTATTCATCGAGAACTACCGTGTATCCAACGCTGAGATCATTTTTGCGGCAGCAGATGTTTCCGAGCAGATCTCCACAGCAAGTAAAGAGGCTTCCGGTACAGGTAACATGAAATTCATGCTGAACGGTGCTCCGACACTTGGAACCATGGATGGTGCTAACGTTGAGATCGTACAGGAGGTTGGCGAGGAGAATGCATTTATCTTCGGTATGAGCTCCGACCAGATCATCAACTATGAGAACAACGGCGGTTACGATCCGGACTTCATCTACAACACAGATCCGGAGATCCGTCAGGTACTGATGCAGCTGATCAACGGAACCTTCTCCAGCGATACAGAGATGTTCCGTGACATCTACAATTCACTTCTCGACAAACGCAACATGCCGAGACCTGACCAGTACTTCATCCTTGGCGACTTCCGTTCCTATGCAGAGGCACAGAAGCGTGTTGAGGAAGCATATAAGGATGAGAAACGCTGGGCTAAGATGGCACTTCTCAATACAGCATGCAGCGGTAAGTTCACATCCGACAGAACTATCCAGGAGTATGTAGATGATATCTGGCATCTGGATAAGGTTATCGTAAAAGAGAACTAAAAAACATTTGATTTGACAACACCTGACTTCATTTGTATAATGAAGTCAGGTGAATAATTGAATGAAAGGAAGCTTTCAGGCGAACAGGTGAGATTCCTGTACAGGAAAATGCGTTGTCGTACAGTCGGCGGGCCGGAGCTTTTTTTAAAAAGATAGTGACTACAGAAGTCAGTTTGCGCATAAAGAACGTCTATCAGGTAACAGAAATCCCGTAAGGGACTTTTTCTGTTACCTTTTTTGTTGCCCTCGTGGCATCATGATCTTTCAATTAAAACAGCAAAAAAGAAAGCTGTCACCGAAAAATCAAAAGGAGGAAAGGTTATGAAACGCAAAAAAATTCTCAGTATTCTTCTTGCAAGTGCTATGATCGGCACTGCTCCGGCATCTGCCTGGGCCGCTGATTTCACAGACACAAATGTGGTTGACGCAGAAGAAGTAACAGAGGAAGCTACAGAGGAGGACGTTCCGGAACAGCAGGAGGATGACGCAGAAAGCATTGATCTGGAAGCAGATGACGCAGAAGATCTTTCACAGGATGAAGACGCAGCAACTGTTTCCACACAGGAGAGCGAAGATCCGTTTTCCGCAGGAGAGGCTGTAGCAGCATTTGCAGATGGTGAGGAAAGCGGAGATCTGACACTGGCAGGAACCGGTACAGAGGCAGATCCGTACCTGGTTACATCCACAGCTGACATTCAGGCAGTTGCAGATTATGTAAACAACGGAAAAGGTACTTTTGCAAACCAGTATCTGAAATTTACAGAGGATATCACACTTCCGGAAGGATGGACTCCGATCGGAATAAAAACATCCAAATTCCAGGGAAATCTGGACGGAGACAACCATCTGCTGACAGTACCGAAAGGGGAGAAATGTCTTCTTGGTTATGTAGCAGATTCTACTCTGAAAAATCTGAATATCTATGGAGAGCAGATCGCGTCTGACGGTGTTGTCTGTAATTATGAGGTTGATTACAGTTCCAGAAACCCGATCAAGATCGACAATGTAACTTTAAAAGCAGGAACACAGACTTTGAAATCCGGATTTATCGGAGGATATGCATCCGGACAAAACCAGATCACCATCACCAACAGTACTGTAGAAAAAGGTGTTGTGATCGGATATGACAAAGCACAGTCCAATATCGGTTCCTTTGGTGGTGACTTCAACGGAACTATCGAGAACTGCGTAAGTTACGCAGATGTCTACGGAACAAAATACGTAGGCGGTATCAGCGGAAACAAAGGTCAGTCTATGGGAACCTATGCACTGAAAAACTGTAAGTTCTACGGAACCGTAACTGCAAGCGGAAATTACGCAGGTGGTATTTCCGGCGGCGGATACGGCGGAACACGGTGGGGCGAATCTTCTGCGCCGAACACACCAGGTGTAACGATTCAGGACTGCTATTCCAACGGAACGATCACAGGAAATGACTATGTAGGTGGTATCCTTGGTTCTGAGACCGGTATGGTACAGTGCTGGGACAACGGTATCCAGTATATTCAGAACAACTCCTTTGAGGGAACGGTAAGTGCAACAAACGGAACACGTGTCGGCGGTGTGATCGGTTACATCAAAGGTATTGATAAATACAACATCATCGAGAACAATGAGTATACCTGTAAAGATGTAAAAGGAATCGGAGCGATCGATTTCGTTGATACAAATTATGCAAATCCCACACCTGTGGAAGGCGTAACTTATTACAATTCAGAAAACGGAAGGCCAAGTATTTCCGGTGCAACGAAAGCACAGCATAACCGTACCGATGATCCTCTCGGTGCAGATGCAGATAAGCTTACCAAACTGGTAGTGCCGAAGATCAAAGTTTCCCTTACGATCTTAGGTGACCAGGTTCACGACAGTGATAAAGATCATCAGTATCATACCTACTATGCAGGAAATCTGGAGACCTGGCTGGAGCAGAGTGAGTATACCGTTGTAGAAGGCTCTACGGCAAAAGATGTCATTGACGCAGCATTACTTGCCAACAACATGACATGCGAGAATCCATCCGGAAACTACATTGCGTCCATCACAAAAGGTGATGTTACACTTGGCGAGTTTACAAACGGAAAATACAGCGGATGGATGTATACATTAAACGGCTCTTATCCGGATCTTGGAGTTTCCGAGCAGGAAGTAAAGAACAATGACCAGATCGTTCTTCATTACACAGACTACTATCCGGAAGAAGAGAATCATGTCTGGGAGACAGCATGGACATTTGACAAAAACGCCCACTGGCATGAATGTGCAAATTCCAAAAACGAAAATTCCTGGTGCAACATCTCCAGCAATGAGAGAAAGAACGGATATGCAGCACATACCTATGACAAAGGTAAAGTAACAAAAGCAGCTACCTGTACAACAGCAGGTGTGAAAACATATACCTGTACAGTCTGCGGCGCAACAAAGACAGTAAGTATCCCGAAGACAAGACATACTTACACCTGGAAAACAACAACAAAAGCAACCGTATTCAAACCGGCAGTACAGACAAAAGTCTGCTCCAAATGCGGTTATAAAACAAAGACAACCAGACCTTACGGCAAAAAACTGACTCCAACCCTGAAACTGAACGCAACAAAGATCACTCTGAAAGTAAATCAGTCCACATCCAGAGTGAAAGTAACAGGACTTGCCAACGGTGATGCTGTAAAGGCATGGGGAACTACCAACAAAAAAATCGTAACTGTAAGCAGCAAAGGTGTGATCAAAGCCGGAAAAACAGCTGGTACAGCAAAAGTTTCCGTAACCTTAAAGAGCGGAAAGAAAGCTTATATCACAAAAGCTACAACACAGCTGATGCGTGACCTCGGTTCCATTCCATCCCCTGAAAACTGTTTCTTATTAAATCTTGGATTAGAAACACTGCCTTTACGTGTAGAACGTCATTGTGAAAATGCTCAGAAAGTTGCTGAATTCTTAGATGCTCATGAAAAAGTATCTCATGTTATTTATGCCGGACTTCCTGATGATAAATATCATGAACTAGCACAAAAATATAT
>OHTF01001004.1_pt1 | contig 10053 bp, 5 predicted proteins | sample 1578811 | NCBI WGS metagenome assembly OHTF01 (sample SAMEA3879571, study PRJEB24766) | human gut metagenome | biome: human-associated habitat; feature: feces | place: USA | collected 1985/1987
GGTATATGGACAAGTACAGCCAATACATTTTCTTTATCACGATTTACTAGTGAAGTGACATTAAAATGTCCACGATGCATAAACCCATCCAGTTTACCCAATAACGTTCCATTCAGATAGACTTCCGCACGACGGTTTACCCCATTAAAATTCAACCATATCAATTCTTTTGTAAAATCGGCAGGAACACGGAATGTAGTACGATACCAAAAGCTACGGTCGTATTTGTCGCGGTTACTTGATGAATATTGTCACCAAAGTTAGGATCTTTTTCCAGCCCTGCTATTACATACGAGTTAAAAGCTGTTCCAGGCACAACAGCATCTACCCAGGCAGAAACATTATATCCGTTTTCGCAAAGTGATTTCACATCCGTTCCGACTTCAGCCTGAGGCTTTAATTTCCATCTCATCTGTGGGTTATCGCTATGTAAATATACAGTTTGGGCATGCAGTACTTGCATACATCCCATTAGGGCTAATGCAACCCATGTTTTTTTTACGTTTTTCATATTATAGTCTTTTCATATTTATCAATCATCTATTCCTCTTTTTGCACTTGAAAATGAAACAAGGTACAATGTTCATAAGCTTTCTCCGGTAACACTAGGCAGGAAGGAAAATCCGAATGAGAAGGAGTATCCGGATAAAACTGTGTTTCCAAACAGACGGCTGTATCCGGTCGTTCATAATATCCCGCTGTATACAAAAGAACAGCAGGCAAATCTGTCATCACTGTCATATTTCGTCCTGTAACAGGTTCGTATAAAGAGGCAGCCTCTAACATCTCCACAGATATTTCATCTTTCAATATATAGCAATGATTATATCCTTTATTCCAAAGTAATTGCTCATGGTCAGCATACAGGTCTGTACCTATTGGTTTTAGGGAAGTAAAGTCAAATGGCGTATTTTTAACATTCATTCTTTTTCCCGTAGGAATAAATGCCGGGGTAGTATCCAATATCCGGTCGGCCGGAATATGCAACCGATGCTCCGTTATCTTTTTTCCCTTACCACACAAATTGAAATATGCATGATTTGTCATATTGATGTAAGTAGCACAGTCAGTTTCCGCATAATGCCGTACAGAAAGTTCATTGTCCTCATTGAAACGATAGTCTGTTATCACGCGGATATTTCCCGGAAAACCTCCTTCTCCGTCTGGCGAATACAGACTAAAACGGATGCCATCCGGTAATTCTTCCCACTGCCACACCTTGTTATGAAAGCCAGAAAAACCGCCATGATTGGTGTTATTCCCATCATTAGCCTCCAAATGGAAGGTTTTCCTATCTATTGTAAAAGAAGCATCGGCTATACGATTTGCAAATCTGCCGATGGTTGCCCCCATATAATAAGAATCTTCCAAATAACCGGCCAAGGAATCATAACCAATCAGCACATTGTCCAATGCTCCTTGAACATCAGGTACTGAAGCTGTAATCCAACGAGCCCCCCAATTCGTGAATTCCATATAGACTCCTGAAGAATTCATCACAGTAAATCGTAATACAGGTTCTCCGTCAGAGGTATAAGTTTCTATTTTATGTGCTATTTTCATATTATTCCAGATTTCAGAAAAATTAAAAGCATCAGGTAGGAAGCAGATGTTTCCTCCTGATGCTTCTAATTTATATGGATAGAAACAATTTATTTGCTATATCCCGGATTCTGGTCTTCAGGGCCGAATGCATCATTTGTTTTAATTTCAGTATCAGGAATAGGATAGCGCTTATGGAAATCTTGAATTGTTCCTGATTCTTTTGCCCAACGGTTACGTTCTTTTATCAATTCTACAAATTTATTAGTACGAAGCAAATCAATACGTCTCCAGCCTTCGAAGCAAAGTTCACGCAAACGTTCATCCATTACCTTATCACGGAATTCATCTTTGCTCATTCCCGAATTCCATTTCTTATCTTCTGGCAAGTTTCCTCCCCATGCACGAGTACGAATTTGATTATTTACGATCTGTACAGCTTCCGAAGTCTGTCCTAATTCATTCAGACATTCAGCATGCAATAATAATACATCAGCATAACGAATCATTGAAAAGTTCTTACCAGAATTCCACATATTATTAATGCCAAGCCCTGAAAGAATATCTGTACGATAGTCTTCATATTTCTTTATATGTGGTTCCAATTCATCTGTAGTTCCCGTCCATTGAGTCTTTGACAAATCAGGAGTTACATATTCAAATGTACCATCCTCCGAATATTTATTAGTATAATACGTAAAATCATAACGCAATGCTTCTTCTTTACGCAAATCTCCATCTTCCCAAATGCCACCTTCTTCTACTGTCTTATAAGCAAAAGGAGTCGGAACTAGAAAATCGTAACCAGAGAAAGAGCATCCCTGACCAAACCAAGAGTCACATGCACGAGAACCACAATCAAACTCCCAATAATTACAATCAGGATATACATTATTAAATTGCAACTCAAACAATGACTCTTTTGTATTAGGATTATCATAACGATACAAGTCAGCATAATCATTTAGTAATTCATATCGTCCCATATTGATAATAGTCTTAAAACATTCATCAGCCTTGGCAAAATCCCGCAATCCTGTCTCTTCCGGAGCTGCCATATAAGCCTTTCCTAACATAGCCCATGCAGCCCCAACAGTAGCACGCTGCGGTTCACTATTATAAGACTCAGGCAAATTATTGGTAGCAGTAATAAAATCATTAATAATATATTCCCATACAGTTTTTAAAGGTTGACGTCCCAAGCCCAATTCATCAGTACGGTTCATATCTATCACAGGGATTTCACCCCAATACATACTTAATTCAAACATTAATAAACCACGAATAAAGCATGCCTCTCCCATCAACTGTTTAGCACGTTCCGGTTCTTCAGTGGTCATACCCAATGCATATATAGCTTTAGCAGCTGAAACGACAGCCGGCCAACGGTTGTTCCAAATAGAACTAACCTGAGTAGATGTAGGATTCAACTGTCCATTATATTTATCCATACCAGCTTGATCTCCTGAAGAAATCAACTGATAATTACCCTGCTGTGTTTCATCTGTCCCCAAATAAGGCATCAATCCATTACGCCCTTCTTTACAGCCCCTATAACTCTTATACAATCCAAGAACTAAAGGTTCTACATTATCTATTTTTTCAAATACTTGTTCCTCAGTCAAAGATCCCGTAGGTTCTACTTGCAGAAAGTCTGAGCAAGAAGAAGTATTCAGTGCAAAGGACAAAGCCAAAGCATATATCGCACTATATCTATATATCTTTTTCATTGTTGTGTTTTCTTTTAAAATTAGACTATTTATTCTATCCTTCCATTAAAAAGCCAAATTAAGACCAAAAGTATACATACGTGTAGGAGGATACCAATCACCGGTTTCCGGATCATAACCATTATAATTAGTTAAACAAAAAAGATTAGAACCGGTGGCATAAACACGCAGGTTAGTCAGTTTCAGAGCATTTATCACTTTAGTCGGGAAAGTATAGGCCAATGTCAAAGCAGACAAACGCAAGAAAGAAGCTTTCTGCACACTAAAATCCATAGAACTTGCACCATAATGATTATAATCAAAGCCAGCCAACACACGTGGAAATTCAGCATCTGTATTTTCAGGAGTCCAACGATCCAACAAATCCGTTGATGCGACTCCAGATCCAGTACTTCCAATCAAAGTTTCATACCAAGGGCTCAATTTTTTAGCCCCATAAGAATAACTGAAGACTGCATTTAAAGACAATCCCTTCCAAGAAAAATCTGTAGAAAAACCGCCATAAAACTTAGGATCAGTGGAACCAATTACAACACGGTCATTTTGATCTATCTGTCCATTATTATCATAATCCAATGGATACAAATCACCGGGATTCACATTATATCCATTCCAATTTATTTTATTCAAACGATCCATATCAATTTCTTGGGCAATTCCACCTGTTTTCCAAATATAAATTGTGTTACGAGACTCACCAAGGAATAAATTACCTTCTTTTTGAATATCACTATCTACATTATATACAACATCATTATCACCATATAATCGAGTTACCTTATTTTTATCCATAGACAATGTAGCTGCAAAATTCCATTCAAAATCTTTAGCTCTTACCAAATTGGCATTCAAAGCAAATTCCAAACCTTTGTTTTCAATCGCACCTATATTTTCAATAGTACTACTGAAACCAGTAGTCGTAGGTAACGAATGACTCATTAACAAATCCTTATTTTTTATCAAGAAAGCATCAACAGACAAACGTACTCTATTCTGTAAGAAAGCCATATCTACTCCTAAATTCCATTGTTTTTGTTTCTCCCAACTAATATCCGGAGTACCACGTCGCCCATTGGAAACAAAAGAATTTGTATAACCTGTATCGGAAGTACCCGTATAGCTGACATTATATAAAGATAAATAGGCAAAATCATCAATATTCTGATTACCAACAATACCAAAACCGGCACGTAACTTTAACTGATCAAAAATTGTCTGATTTTTCATGAACTTTTCTTCTGTAATATTCCAAGCTGCAGACACAGACGGGAAAATACCCCACTGATTTCCTTTAGCAAATTTAGAAGAACCGTCGTAACGCGCAGTCGCCGTTAATAAATATTTACCCGCATAGTTATAGTTAACACGAGCGATATAAGATAATAATGTTTGCTCGGACCAAGCTGTACTTAAGCCACGCTGATCTTTTTTATAACCAGATCCCAAACTATGATATCCAAATAAATTAGTGCCAAACCCTGTTGCCGTAGCATTAATATAATTATACGTAGTCCGTGTAGCACTGGTACCAACCATCGCATTCAACTTATGTTTGCCAAAAGAGACTTCATAAGACAATGAATTATCCCATTGCCATACAGTACGTGTATCTCTATCATCTTTGGCTTCCCCTTGTGTTCCATAACGTTCCGACTCATAAATATCATTCGGGGTATATTTATTCTGCTGCTTCTGAGCATAATCAATAGAGAAAGTAGAACGCAAGTTCAATCCTTCAATAGGATTGATATTAATATAATTAGAACTCAACAAACGATTATACACCAAATCATTATCAACTTTCAAAGATCGTAACGGATTAAAATTATTTTGATCAAAAATACCTTGCCAATTTAAAGTTTCAATCTCATCAGAAATTTCCAACATCGGATTAGCACAACGTGCACGATTCATTACTCCATCATCAACCAACGTGTTCTCGGTACGTGTAAAAGTTGTATTAGTACCTACTTTCAGCCAGGATTTAATCTGTTGATCCGCATTAATACGTCCTGTGTATTTTTCTTGTTCAGACTTTTCAATTACACCTTTATTATCTGTATAACCAAAACTAATATAATAAGAACCTTTATCATTGCCATTCGAAAGACTTACTACATGATTGTGTTGTACTCCAGTACGGCTCACAGCATCCAGCCAATCATAATTTTTATTATTGTCGTAAGCATCGAATTCATAATCAGCAAAAGCAGTATTCGATCCCATTATCACATCATTGACATAAGCATTGACATCCCCGTCAGGATTTGTTTGCATATAACCATTCGTATAAGCTTCCTTTCTAAGTTCAAATAATTGACGGGTATTCATTGTTTTTGGAGTATTAGCGTAGGTCTGAAAGCCAATCCAGCCATCATAAGAAACTTTACCTTCGCCTTTTTTACCCTTCTTTGTTGTAATAACAACAACACCATTGGAACCACGTGAACCATACAGAGCTGTAGCTGATGCATCTTTCAAGACCTCAATAGAAGCCACATCATTCAAATTGACCGCATTAAATCCAGAGAATGAATTATCCATAACCATACCATCTATGACATAAATAGGGTCCGTAGATCCATTTATGGTATTAATACCACGAATTTTAATAGATGCATCATCCGTAGGACGTGTAGGCTGAGAAATGAACACACCTGCAACACGGCCTTGAAGAGCCTGATTTACATTCGTCACCGGTTTTTCTTCCAAAACTTTAGAACTGACACTGGCAACAGCTCCTGTCAAATCACTCTTCTTCATCGAAGTACCTACAACAACCACTTCGTCTAATGTTTCAGTATCTTCCGCCATCACCACTTTAACAGGCTGATTACCCATTACTTTTACATCTTGGGCAACATATCCTATATAAGAAATATGTAATGTTTCCCCTTTCTGAACTGATAATGTAAAGTTGCCATCAAAATCGGTAATAGTTCCATTGGTTGTACCTTTTACCACTACACTTGCACCAATGATAGGTTCGGATGTAACATCCACCACCTGTCCTGTAACCGTTATGTTCTGTGCCAACATATTACAGCAACAAAACATGATAAGGATTAAATTAATAAGCCTAATTCTTTTCATAATTTGTAAATTTAAGTACGATTTAAAGTTTATATTGGTTTATTCTTCCACTTTGAAAATTGCGACATCATATGCAGGAACCGTTACGTCCAGGTTAGTTTTAGCAGTACTTTCAATGCCACTCCATAATTCTTTCAACCTATATTCCTTTGACGAATCCAACCCTAGACGCTCTAAAGCTGTAGTCATCTTCAACTCTTGATCCATATAGTTGAACACAGCATAATAAGCCTTACCATCCTTATCCATGCGTACAAACTGATTTTCTGACTTTTCACCATTTCCATCTACAGGATGAAAAGATTCCCCATTGGCTATGGCATTGATCTCAGCATTCGTCAAATATTTCATCGCTTTCTCTTTCACCTCTTTAGAACCGCCTTTGCTGAAATCATCTCCAGCAATGAAAATTCCAGTGATAACCCCCGAAGTGACACGCGCTCTGTTCTCACCATCTGTAGCATCACGCAATACAATATGGTCAGGATCATTAAACTGATAAACCTTATCCTGCCACCAACCGTATGAAAGTGCATTTAAGGTATATTCGGTATCCTTCATCTTGTTCCATGCATCACACGCAATTCTTCTGGACTGAGCATAATGAGCAGGAAAAACAGGAGAAATAGAAAGATTGATATACATATCACCAAAATATTTGTCAAGCAATTGCATTCCATAGTTGTATCCCTGAATACCTGTTTGTATTTCCGGATTATACCATTTGTCGGCTTCCATTGCTCCATGTGTCATAAAGTCCATTTTCACATATTCAAAGCCAGCCCGATGGAATAGCTCCGATGTGTGTTTCATCATAGCTTCAATAGCCGGATGAGTAGGATCAACAGCATAAGCTCCGTCTAATTCCTGCGGTTTCCCATTTGCATAGAGATATACATCTTTATATTTATATCCCGGCATTTCTTTTATTTCACGTTCAGGATTTTTAGCCCAATCAGTAAACGGAGTCCAATAAACGCCGGCTACCTGACCGTTTGCCTTACATTTATCCACAAAAGCTTTCAACTCCTCTTCTGAAAAACTGTTCCAACCAGAATCCAAACCTGTATAAACCAAATTATCCGAATTCACAAAATGACGGGACTGCAAATTCTCTTTGTAAAAATCAGAAACTTCCAATGCTTTCGGATAGGTCAGATTAAATTGCAATGCTCCCCAGCTGTTCCAGCCAAAAGGAACAGCTTTACCCCAAGCTTTGGGCGGAGCAATCACAGCATTAGCCTGAGCGTATTCTTCCATACCTCCACGCCAGTCTTCAAAAAATCCTACTAAAATTTTAGGTGACTTGATTTTTGTACCTTTCAATGCACCGTGAGGTTTCGAGTCACGTGTTGTCTTATCGGCAATACCGCCATAACATACCAACGAACCTACATTATATATATTACCTTTACCTATTGTTATACCTGTTTTCCAAGAATCATGTTCTACAGAACCTACCACCACAGCTTCACGGTCATCATTATTAAATATGGCAGTGACTTCATAACTAGTCAGTTCTGTAAATGTGAGCGGATGAGATTGATATCTGATCCAACAGTCATTATCGAAAGGAATGAAAAGCGCACGATTATTTTCTCCCTGGTTCAATACTTCAGGCATTCGGTCCACATTGACCGGTGCCATATAATTCGAAGCTATTTCAGTCGTACTCTCCAAAGTGAAATCTGTCAGCACATAATCCTTTGCCGGATATACATAAAAAGATTGAACCAGTGCAGGCAGATTATTCCCGGTATAAGTCACCTCATAATGATACCCTTCTCCAAAATAATCATTGATTTTTTTTGTAGAAACATGATGCTTTGCATAATCACGAGTCGAAACAACACTGTCTGCCAACTTATAAGCTGCATATACATTATCATAAATAAGCTTAGAGCCTTTGCTGATATCAATACCATTAGCGTGAGCATCATACTCCAAAGACCATTCACCTACATTTAGATTTGCATTTTCAGTACACCCGGATAAAATAAGACCGGAAACGCCCAATGCAGAAACACAGAGAAACAATGATTTTAAAGTTAACCAATTATTCTTCATAATATTATTAGTTTGTCAAAGAGATAAATCTACTTAAGGTTTGCTTTACTGTCCGGAATTCTTTTCCTTTCAAGCATGGTCAAAAGTAGGCATATCTTGACAACCTGTTAATATACAAACGCTGCAATAAATAGGATTTTTGCAGCAATGACGCATCTGCACCCGCAGAATCCGCAAATGCATCATTTTTTGCTGCATTTCTTTCAATCAGAGATTCCCGTCAGATCTATTTTAACTTTTTCCTTGGATGTTTGATACTGTTTCTCAAACTCTTTCGGAGTCATTCCAAATTGTTTTAAAAATAATTTGCTGAAGTAAGATGAAGAGTTTATTCCTACCATATAACAGATATCCCCAATACGATACTTACCTTCCTGAATCAGTTCGGCTGCTTTTTTCAAACGGATCAACCGGATGAAATCTATGGGTGAAAGATTAAATAGAATCTTTATTTTCCTCAACAAGCTGGAACGGCTCATACATAAGATATCAGCCATACGTTCCACATTGAAATTTTCATCCGAGATATTCTCTTGAATCACATTGATCACTTTATTCATAAACTCCTCATCCGCCTTGTTCATCTGCATATTATGCACAGGGAAAAAAGGACGTTTGGAGAATGCCTCACGCTCTTTCCTTCGATTACTGAGTAAAGATAAAATCTGAGTCTTCAAATAGTTGAAAGAAAAAGGCTTTTCCACATAAGCTTCTGCTCCTATCTTCAATCCGTTAATCTTACTCTCCAAATCGTTCTTGGCGGTAAGGAAAATAACCGGAATATGGCACAAATCAATATCCGCCTTTATTTCCTTACATAATTCATAGCCATTCATCACCGGCATCATTATATCACTGATAACCAAATCTATGTGATTACTACGTAAAATATCCAACGCTTCCTGCCCATTCACAGCGGTTTCTACTGTAAACAAGGCTTCCAATCGTTCAAAGATAAAAGATCTCATGCTTTCATTGTCCTCTACTAACAATAAAGTATAACCTTTCATCTGGTCTGTTTCTGTTGATGTTTCCTCATCCAATACTTCTATATTTTGCTCAACGACCTTCTCTATTTGCTGCCTTACTTCCTCCTTATTCAAAGGAATGGTCAAAACAAATGTATTCTCCGGTTGTTCTATATCCAAATAAAGCCTGCCTTTATGCAAAGTGGCTAGCGAACGAGCTAAAGGTAACCCTATGCCTACTCCCATCCGAACTGTATCCTTCTTCTTTTCTACCTGATAAAAGGGTTCAAAAATCTGCTGGCTGGACGCTTCAGGTATCTTTTCTCCATCACTGACAACACGAACTGTAAAATCTGCTCCATCTTGGAATAAATCTATCATAATGGTATGACGGGCATATTTCAAAGCATTATTCAACAAATTACTCAATACTTTTGTGATAGCCTCCTTATCTATGGCAGCCATAATTCTTTCTTGGGGAATATGTTGCAATAACTCTTTCTGCTTTTGCAGAATAGTAGGCTCAAAACGAGTAATCGTTTCATTCAGCAATGCCGTTACATCAACCGTTTCAAATTTCAATTCAAATTTACTCGCTCCTATTTTTTGAAAATCAAGCAGCTGGCCGGTCAGGTCTAATAATCTCTTGGTAT
>OHTF01001023.1_pt1 | contig 9968 bp, 8 predicted proteins | sample 1578811 | NCBI WGS metagenome assembly OHTF01 (sample SAMEA3879571, study PRJEB24766) | human gut metagenome | biome: human-associated habitat; feature: feces | place: USA | collected 1985/1987
CCATTGGTACCAACATCTACGGCATGACCACCACCCAGGTTTCCCTGCACATCGTGTGGGCCTTCGTGGTCGCCGCTGTGGTGGGCACCTGCTCCGGCATGATCATCCGCAAGATCGGCATCAAGGCCGGCATCGTGACCGCAGGCACCCTCATGTTCCTGGGATGGACCGGCGCGGCATTCTGCGTGAACTCCGGTTTTGTGGTGCTGACCCTGTGCGCATGCGTGTTCTACGCGGGCTGTGGCCTTATGTACTCTCCAGTCGTTTCCACCGTGCTCGGCACCATTGAGAAGGACGAATCTGGTCGTGGCGTCGGCATGAACGATCTGGCTATGAACGTATCTCCGTCCATCGGCATTGCCATCATCGGCAGCCTGCTCGGCTCCAACGCCCTCGCAGGCAGTTCCGTCACCGGTGCTACCGGTGACGCCGCCAACTATTCCAACCTGCTGCTGATCGCCGCCGGTACCGCACTGCTTGGTCTGATCGTGTTCTTCGTCTTCAAGAAAAAGATCTACGAAGGCAACCATGCGTTGGAAACCGAGGAATCGGCTAAATAATCGCACATAACATCCTCAATATAAACAATGGAGATTTGCGATAATTGCGAATACTGAAAAACAATATTCCGCAAATCTCCTTTTTATTTAATTAATGTAAGGAAGTCAAAGATGAGTGCGACTGAAGTTCTCTCTGCATTGGACCGCATCCACGGCACAGTGTCCGTAATCGGCTCGATGAATGCGGATTACACCGTCACCGCACAGCGTCTGCCAGGGCCGGGGGAGACCATCACCGGCGGTCCGCTGCAGCTGCTGCCAGGCGGTAAATCCGGCAACCAGGCGGCCGCCGCAGCGCGCATCGGCGCAACCGTGCAAATGTTCGGCGCGGTAGGCTCCGATTCCAACGCCGACTTCCTGCTGGGCGCCCTAGGTGAAGCTGGTGTGAACACCACGCATGTTCGCCGCGTGCTTGGAGCATCCGGTACAACCGTGATCACCGTGGACGCAACTGGCGAAAACACCATCGTCTACTCTCCGGGATCGAACGCGCAGGTCACTGTGGACTATGTGGAATCCGTGCGTGAGGCGCTGGTACGGTCTTCCGTGCTTGGCCTATGCTTGGAAAGCCCGATCGAGACCGTCACCGCGGCCGCGCGCATGTGCCACGAGGCGGGCGTGAAGGTGCTGCTCAACGACTCGCCGTTCACCCCCTCCCTGCCGGTGGAGCTGGTCGAGGCCTCCGACATCCTGCTCGTCAACGAGCATGAGATGGCGCAGCTGCTCGGCATCGCGGAACCGGAGGATGATGATTGGGACGCGTTCGACTGGCGTCACGCGTTCGATAAGTTGCGCGGATTCGGGTTTGAACAGGCGATTGTGACGCTCGGCGGCGACGGCTCCGTAGTGCTTGATGGCACGGCGGACGATCCGGAGCATCGCATCCAGCGCATCGCTCCGGTGCGGGTCAAGGCAGTAGACACCACCGGTTGCGGCGATTCGTTCATGGGTACCGTGCTGGCCGGCCTGGCCTCCGGCATGACGTTGTCGCAGTCCGCGGAACTCGCCTCGTATGTGTCGGCCTACGCGGCCACTGGATATGGCGCGCAGGCATCCTACGGCACCGCGGCGCAGATTCGTGAGGCCTTCGCCGACGCCGAGTAGACGGAACGGGGAGGCGCTTCCACAGAAGCCGCGTGGCGTGGGCACCCACGTTGTTATATTGGAGTTTGGCTTAATTTCACGCACCGAACAATTGGGAAGGCAAGCATGTCGGCGATTCTCGAAGGCACTCCGGATAAGAAACTGGCTCTGGTGACGGGTCGCGCGTACCCCGAGCAGGCTCAGGAAACCGCAAAATACCTGGGAACCGACGTACTTGAGACCACCGCATACGATTTCGCCAACGGCGAGATGTACGTGCGCTACACCGAGCCCGTCCGTGGCGCCGACGCCTTCGTGATGCAGGCCCACACCGAGCCGATCAACAAGTGGATCATGGAGCAGCTCATCATGGTGGACGCCATGAAGCGCGCCTCCGCACGTTCCATCACCGTGGTCGCGCCGTTCCTCGGCTACTCCCGCCAGGACAAGAAGCATCAGGGCCGCGAGCCCATCACCGCACGCCTCATGTTCGACCTGTTCCGTTCCGCCGGCGCCGACCGCATCATGACGGTCGACCTGCATGCAGCCCAGGAGCAGGGCTTCTTCGACGGCCCGGTCGACCATCTGACCGCCATGCCGATCCTGCTTGACTACGTGCGCAACAGCATGCCGCTGGAGAACACCACCATCGTGTCCCCGGACGCCGGCCGCATCAAGGTTTCCGAACAGTGGGCCGCCAAGCTCGGCGGACTGCCGCTCGCCTTCATCCACAAGACCCGCGACACCACGCGCCCGAACCATGCCGAGGCACACGGCATCATCGGTGACGTGAAGGGACGCGACTGCGTGGTCGTCGACGACATGATCGACACCGCCGGCACCATCTGCGAGGCCGTGCGCACGCTGAACAACGCCGGCGCGAAGTCCGTGACGCTCGTCGCCACCCACGGCCTGTTGTCCGGCCCGGCCGTGGAACGCCTGAAGAACTGCGGCGCACGCGAAATCGTCCTCACCGACACCGTTCCGGTGCCCGAAGAGAAGCGCCTGCCGAACATGACCGTCCTGTCCGTGGCCCCGCTGCTGGCCGCCGGCATCCGCTCCGTGTTCGAATCCGGCTCCGTTTCGACGCTGCTCAACGGCCTGCCCGAAGACATGCGCCCGCGCAACATCTACGCCTGATATTTCGCGCGATTGCCATACGGCTCTCGCGATATTTCAGGATTTATTACGATTCTTTGCGATTAAGCCCCGCTTGCGAGCGGGGCTTTTTGCTTGCCTCCGCACGTGATTTCGCGCCCGGCAGACGCCGTTTCGATACGTCGCGGCGTCGGGGTAGCCTATACAAGTTGCCATCAATCGTATCCATATGTTCATTGCGACTTATCGATGCCTGAAGGCAGCACGCATACACACTCCTGCCATGGAAGGTCCATGGCCGATAGTCCGAAGGAGGTGGGTGATGTCTGCGCATAAGTACGAACTGATGTTCATTGCTGATCCTGAGCTGGATGAGCGCGGTCTGAAGAAGCTGACCGAGCAGTATCTGGAAACTGTCACCAAGGAAGGCGGTGCCGTCGAGAACATCGACATCTGGGGCCGTCGCAAGCTTGCCTACGAAATCGCCGGCAAGACCGAAGGTAACTACGTCGTGGTCAACTACTCCGCTGAGCCGGCCACCAGCGACGAACTCGATCGTCTGCTGAACCTGAACGAATCCGTCATCCGTACGAAGATTCTTCGCAAGTAAGTAAACCAAGCTTTCTAAGCTGCAAAGTAAGTAGGTAACGACATGGCAGGTGAAACTGTAATCACCGTGGTGGGCAACCTCACGGCCGATCCGGAAATTCGTACCATTGGCAGCGGCGCCGCCGTCGCCAGCTTTACGATCGCCTCCACTCCGCGCACCTGGAACCGTAACTCGAACCAGTTCGAAGACGGTCAGGCCCTGTTCCTGCGCTGCTCCGCGTGGCGCGACATGGCCGAACATTGCGCGCAGAGTCTGTCCAAGGGCATGCGCGTCATCGCGCAAGGCCGTCTGCAGCAGCGTTCCTACCAGGCGCAGGACGGTTCCCAGCGAACCGTCATCGAGATGCAGGTCGACGAAATCGGCCCGTCCCTGCGCTACGCGACCGCCCAGGTGACCCGTCAAAGCTCGTCCGGCAACGGAGGCTTCAGCGGCAATCGCGGCGGCTACAACAACGCCAACAACAACGGCGGTTTCGGCGGCAACAACGGCGGATATCAGGGCGGCTCCAGCTATGCTGGCGGCGCCGGATATCAGGGTGGAGCCTCCGCTCCGGTCAACGCCGCTCCCGCACAGTCCGCTCCGGCCTCGGACCCGTGGTCAAGCTCGGATAACTCCGGCTCGTCCTTCGGTTCCTTCGGCGCGTCCCAGTCCTTCGGAGGTTCCTCCGAATTCGGCGGCGACAGCGACGAACCGGAATTCTGACGGACCGAAACCCGTCCGCAACATAGGCGAACAGCGAAACAAGCAGCTTAATCGCAGTATTTCCAGATTTTAAGGAGAACATCAAGATGTCACGCAAGAGGCCGCAGCCGCCGGTCAAGCCGTTTAAGAAGAAGCCGAATCCACTGAAGGCCGCCAAGGTCACCGAGATCGATTACAAGGACGTCGCCCTGCTGCGTAAGTTCATCTCCGATCGCGGCAAGATTCGTTCCCGTCGTATCACCGGTGTCACCGTGCAGGAGCAGCGCGAGATCTCCAAGGCTATCAAGAACGCCCGCGAGATGGCCCTGCTGCCGTACGCCACGTCCGGCCGCTGATCTTAGAGAGGTTTGAACAATGGCTGAAACTAAGGTTATTCTCACCAAGTCCGTCAACCACCTGGGTCACCCGGGTGACGTCGTGGCCGTCAAGTCCGGCTACGCCCGCAACTACCTGTTCCCGCAGGGCCTGGCCTTCGCTTGGTCCAAGGGTGCCGCCGCCCAGATCGAGGCCATGAAGCGCGCTCGTCTGGCCAAGGCCGTCGCCACCCGCGAAGAGGCTGTTGCCGCCAAGGAAATCATCGAGGGTTCCACCGTCGAAATCGCTGCCAAGGTCTCCGAGTCCGGCAAGCTGTTCGGCGGCATCTCCGCAGAGAAGATCGCCATCGCGCTCTCCTCCAAGGTTGAGGTCAACCCGAAGAACATCACCGTTGAGCCGATCAAGACCACCGGTGACTTCCCGGCAACCGTCGCCCTGCACCCGGAAATCACCGCCAACTTCTTCGTGAAGGTCGTCGCTGAGTGATTTCGCCCCATTCACCGCTCGACGTCCTTACGGACCGGCGGTGAATGACTTCAGGCTGAAACACGTCTGAGCTTAAGCATCGAAAATCCCCCGTACCGATTGGTGCGGGGGATTTTCCTATATCCGCTCTTTAGCCGGCATCAGTCCTCATCGTCAATCGTGACGCTGAGCTTGCCATCCCTGATGCTGAAGCTGCCGTTGACGGTGAAGTGGGTGCTGTCGTCCTGAGACTCCCACGAATCGTCGAAATTCTTCTCTTCATACGTGCACTTCGCCTTGCCCTGCCGGGTGGAGAACGTGCCGTAATCGAGATCGATGTCGGACAGCTTCGGATAGACGCTGATGGACCACGCGAAGTTGCGGTAGTAGTCCTCGTCGTACAGGTCGAAGCCGAACGGGCAGCCTTCCGGCGCGTAGTCGGTGGACTTCGCGCATTCGTCCAGCTTGGCGTTCACGGCCTTGCTCAAGTCCTCCTTAAGCTTGGCCGTAGGCATGATCTTGAGATCGGCGGCATCGGAGTCCGCGTTCGTGCGCACCATGGTGATGCCGCTGGTGACATACCCTGACTTGCCGATCGACACCTTGTACGAACCCGGGTAGACGCGCAGCGTCCACGTGCTGCTGTCCGACTTCTCCGCATTCTTCGCGGTCACGTCAACACCGTTGACGGACAACGATTCCACGGCATTGGGCACCGACACGGTGATGGTCTTGAGCAGTGGGCTCGAGATCTTCCAATTCGGGAACAGCAGGAACTTCGACCCGTCCTTGTTGATGGTGAGCGAATCGTTGACGTTCTTGCCGTTCAGCGAATACGTCACGTTGACCTTGGCCACGCCTTCGACGGTTTTGACACTATCGATATGCGGGTTGGCGATCGTGGCGTTGTCGGCCTTCGCTACGGTGTCGGACAGCAGCTTGAGCTGGTCCTTGTCCACCTGCGGATCGGCGATGCCATTGGCCTTGTCATACTTGCCGTCGGCAATCGCCGTCAGATAGCTTTGCGCCACGGATTTCGCGCTGAAGACGGTCGAGTTGAGCACACCGTAGACAATGCCCAACACAATCAGGGCACCGATTACGATGCCGCTGATAAGGATCGTCTTCTTAGTTTTTGGGTCGAGCGGCTGACCTGCCCCCGGAGCTGCGACCGGCATAGAAGCCGTGCCTGCTGGCGATTGCGGCAGCGGCACCGCACCCGTTGCCGTGTTGCCCGTTGTCGTATTGGGCATGGACGTCGGGGCGACCGGTTGTGGAACGGCCTGTGAAACAGGCGTTGCGGTAGGAGCGGTAGGAGCGGTAGGCGCGGGCATCGGCGCAGCCGGCGTCGCGGGCTGGGGGACCGATGCGGCCGGAGCTGCCGGAGTAGTTGGATTGGCCGGCTGTGCGGCAGCCGAAGCCGTCGGCATGGTCGCTGTTGCGGTCGTGCCGCTCGCCGTGGCAGAGGTCTTCTTCATGCCGTAGGACGGATCGCAGGACTTGACGTAATCGACCACGTTCTGCGGGGTCTGCTGCACGGTGCCGCCGACGATGATCCGCCACATGCCCGGCAGGGACGCCACCAGCGTCGGACCGAACGTCATCGCGGCCACCTCGATCAGGAACGCCCAGATGCCGGCGACGAGGAAATACCACATCGGGGTCGTCATCGACATGCTGGACGAGGCGTATCCCGCCGCGAAATAAGTGAACAGGAACTCCGCGGCCAGCCAGAACGTCATCGCGGCCACCGGAGCCTTCCACGTATGCTGCCAGCCCGCGTAATACGGGTCGTACATATTGCGCGCGGTCTCACGCAGCGCGATATAGAACGTGGCAAGCAGGAACAGCACGAAGCAGATCCACAGAATCCAGCCATACTGGCTGAGGGAGGACACGTTGAACAACGTGATCGTATGGACGCTGTAGCTGGACGTCGAGAAGGCGATGCCGCCGAACGAGGACAGCGAAATCAGCATAAGCGGCAGAGCCGGGAACAGCAGCGGAACCAGCAGCAGACCGCCTGCGCCGAGATGGTTCGCGGCGGACATGGCGATCGTCGCCACCAGGCCAAGCACCAGGAACAGCACGCCGTAGATCGCAAACGATTCGACCAGCGTGCGCACGAAGCCACGAGCGCGGTGCGCCCAACGCCAAGCGGCGGAGAAGACGTTACCCGAATCGCCCGCATACTGTGCCAACGCGTAGCCGGCCAGCGCACCGGCCGCCGACAGCAGGAACGCCATGCAGAACGTGCGGAAGGACACGCCGGAAAGCGACGCGGAAGCGGAATAGTCGCTGTAGGAACCACCCACCGTCACCGGGAAGATGGCGGCGAAGACCAGCAGCACCAGGCCGGACAGCACGCCGACGATCAGCGAGCTGATGACGCCCGTCCACTTGAAACGAAGCGCGAACCTGCGTGCCAGCATATATGCGCCGAACGCGGCGCCGATCGCCAATGCCACGCCGGGCAGTCCGACCGGCAGCGTCACGCTGACGTGCGAGGCGTCAATGCCGAGATTGCTCAGCGAGAAGCCCTGGGAGCTGGTTTTGAGATTCAGCGAACCGCCAACGCCGAGCGTCATCACGGTGAAGAGAATCTGGAAGAAATTCGGGCCGGAGCCGGACACACCGTTGTTGCCCAGGAAGGAGGCGGTGTCGGAAAAGCCCGGAATGCCGGCAAGCCCGTTGCTGGCCGCGGCATTGCCCATGAAGAAGACGATCGATGCGAGCAGCGCGAACACCACGCTCGCGCCGAGACCGATGCCGAGGCTGGCGCCCATGGTCTTCATGGACTGCGGTGTGGTCAGCGCGGTGATGGTGGGATCGGCCGCCGGACGGGCGATTTGCTGGGTCGGCTGGCTTGGCTGCGGCGCTGCTGCCGGCTGCGGGGCCGGGGATGGCGCATACTGGAACTGCTGCGTCGGCGCGGCCTGTGGTGCCACCGTTTGCGTTGCCTGCGCCTGAGCGGTCGGCTGTGCTTGCGCCGCCGGTTGCGGTGTGGTGGGCTGCGGGACGGTGGTTTGCGGAGCTGCCGGTGCGGCGCTATTGGGCAGTGGGACGGCAGCGGTCGGCATCTGCGGGGCCGGTGCCATGTGCGGCGCGGAAGACAGCATGGTGCCGTCATCGGATTCCGGCGCGGCCGGCGCTTGCGGTGCCGCCGCGGTCGCCTGGGTGAGCGGTGAGCCGCACGAGGCGCAGAATTTAGCGCCTTCGATGGTCGGCTGACCGCAATTTGGGCATGCCATAGGTAAGCCTTTCTTCTTCTTGATGCGCGTCATATACTCCTGTGACGCGCCATGGTCCTTATTATAAAGGGCCTCTGGCGCGTCGACGGGCTCGACGATGATGCGTGCTATTCGGCTCGCCGCGGTGGAAATGTGTGATGGAAAAGTTCGTGCCGTTGACTGTCGGAGTGGTTGCATTGCGCCAGAATGTGAAGAAAATGTGATTACTTGGATTCTAGGGCGCCATCGCGCCGCATTTTTCGTCGTATGACGCGATGTGCACCATAGATGGCGATTTGCTGAAAACGTTGGAAAATAGCGGTTTTATGATTGCGACACGCCGAAGGTTGCGTTCTTTCCGATTCTGAGTATATTTACTCCATGTGCTCAGCGAGAACAAAAACCTCGCCAAGACCAACGCCCCTTTAGCTCAGTTGGTTAGAGCAGCTGACTCTTAATCAGCGTGTCCAGGGTTCGAATCCCTGAGGGGGCACAGACAAGACCCAAGCCAATGGTTTGGGTCTTTTTCGTATTTCGGACATGTGTCCACCCAAAGCCGCGTTACTTCCTCCGTACGGAGTAAGGTAGTGCGCTGTTGTCCGCCCAGAGCGGAATCGCAATTCATCTCGAATCGCACGAATCGTAAGAATCGTTAGAGAAGAAGCAATAGAGGAAACTGCAGTGGAATACACACTCTTCACCAAGCTTGCCGCGGAATTCGTCGGCACCGCCGTGCTGATGGTCTTCGGCAACGGCGCTGTCGCCAACGCGGAACTGAAAAACACCAAGGGCTACCATGCCGGCTGGCTGAACATCGCCATGGGCTACGGCTTCGGCGTCATGTTCCCGGTCCTGATGTTCGGCGGCGTCTCCGGCGCCCACATCAACCCGGCCATGACCCTCGCGCAGGCCGTCAACGGCATGTTCCCGTGGAACGAGGTCCTGCCGTACATCATCGCCCAGCTGCTCGGCGCAGTGGCGGGCCAGCTCATCGTGTACGTCACCTACCTGCCGCACTACAAGGACACCGACGATGCCGAAGCCATCCTCGGCACCTTCTGCACCACTGACGCGCACAACGACCGCGTGAACTACTTCCTCAACGAGTTCTTCGGCACCTTCATGCTGGTGCTCGGCGCCCTGTGCTGCCTGTCCCTGCCGTGGGGCAAGGCGAACCCGGCCGCCGCATCCATCGTCGTCGGCTTCATCGTGTGGGGCCTCGTGACCTCCATGGGCGGCCCGACCGGCCCTGGTCTGAACCCTGCCCGCGACCTCATGCCGCGCCTCCTGCACGCCATCCTGCCGATTCCGAACAAGGGCGATTCCCGCTGGGGCGAGGCCTGGATTCCGGTCGTGGCCCCGATCGCAGGCGCTATCGTCGGCGCGTTCCTGTTCAAGGTGCTGTTCGCCTGAGCATTACTTTGACGATTGCCGGCATTCGTCTGGCATGCTGGTAAGGCCCGTGATTCCCTCCGGAATCGCGGGCCTTACGCATAGGTGGTATGCATGGCGGTCGGCGGCTTCGGCATGTTGACTGAGACTGGTACTGTTGCCGAAGAGAGAAACATCACCATATCGGGAGGCTGGATTGAAGCGGATTCGTCGTATCATACGTGCGCTCGATCCGAAAGCCGACGCCACAATGGGCCAACGGGAACGGCTTGAGGCGTTTCGCATCCGCAGGGTCGCCGTGCTGGTGCTCGTGCTGTTCCTGCTGATCGCATCGATGACGTCCTGCAGCGTGCACGCACTGCTGGTCCGCATGACGCCGAACACGCAGACGACGGCACAAGCCACGCATTCGACGTCGGCCAAGAAGCCAGCCAAGAAAACAGCCAAAACCAATCAGCATAAGACGGCCAAAAAAACCAAACCGGAAACCAAACAATCGCAGGAAGAGCAGGC
>OHTF01001026.1_pt1 | contig 9960 bp, 11 predicted proteins | sample 1578811 | NCBI WGS metagenome assembly OHTF01 (sample SAMEA3879571, study PRJEB24766) | human gut metagenome | biome: human-associated habitat; feature: feces | place: USA | collected 1985/1987
GACGCAGCAGGTGGTGGCAAATTCCAGCGGCATTATTTCCGGCAATACAAGGGTCAACGATATCGGCTTGTCGATGCTGCAATCCAGCATGATGCAGATGGACGTAGGACCCCTGTTCGGACTGTTCTTGCAGTCCTTCTTCATCGGTATCACCATGCGCATCCTGTCCATCGTGATTTTCGTCATCGTCTACGGAAGAATGATTGAGATCTACATGATGGTCAGCCTTGCCCCGGTGCCCATGGCAACATGGGGCAACCACGAACAATCCCATGTTGGACAGAACTATCTTCGTTCTCTGTTTGCGCTGGGATTTCAGGGCTTCCTGATCCTGATCTGCGTGGCGATCTACGCTGTTCTGCTCCAGAATGTTGCAATATCCGGGGATGCCATCAACTCGATCTGGAGCATCGTGGGGTACACGGTGCTGCTGTGCTTTACGCTGTTCAAGACTGGTTCCGTCGCCCGAAGCATTCTGGGCGCACACTAAGGAGGTGAAATTTTGGCAGCTTATATTTCCGTGCCGCGCGATTTCAGCAAGGTGAAGTCCAAAGTAGCCTTCAACCTGACCGCCCGGCAGCTTATCTGTTTTGGTGCAGCGGCAGTCGTAGGCGTGCCGCTGTTCTTTGTTCTGCGGGACACCGCAGGCAATTCCGGCGCTACCCTCGGCATGATGGCGGTCATGCTGCCCATGTTCTTTCTGGCCATGTATCAGAAGAACGGTCAGCCGGCTGAAAAGATCCTGCGGTACTACTTTCAGGCGCGCTTTGTTCGCCCGAAGGTGCGTCCGTACCAGACCCGCAATTACTATGCACTGCTTATGAAGGGAGATGACACCCATGATTCCGTTTCTGAAAAAGAATAAGGACGGCAAAAAGCCGCCCAAGTCCACAGTGCCCCGCACGGCACAGGAGAGCATTCCGTTCCAGCGGATGTTTGAGGACGGCACCTGCCGTGTCCGCCCCGGCTACTACACCCGCACCATCCAGTATCAGGATATCAACTATCAGTTGGCGCAGCAGGAGGACAAGACCGCCATCTTTGAGGAATGGTGCAGTTTTCTCAACTTTTTCGACAGCTCCATCCACTTTGAACTGTCCTTTGTGAACACTGCTACGGACAGTGCAGACTTTGAAAAGTCCATCCGTATCCCGTATCAGCAGGATGGTTTTGACGATGTTCGTGCCGAGTACAGCCAGATGCTGCGGCAGCAGCTTTCCAAGGGCAACAACGGCCTGACAAAGACAAAATTCCTGACCTACGGCATCGAGGGTGACAGCATGGCGCAGGTCAAACCCCGGTTGGAGCACATCCAGAACGACCTGATGAACAATTTCCACAGACTGGGCGTTCTGGCAAAGCCGCTGGACGGTACGGAGCGTCTGCGGCTGATGCACGGGATGCTGAACATGGACGGTGCCAACAAGTTCCACTTCAACTGGAAAGACCTTGTGCCCAGTGGTCTGTCCGTAAAGGATGCCATTGCACCCACTGCGCTGGCGTTTAAGAACAGCCGGACCTTTCAGATGGGCGGCATCTTCGGGGCGGTCAGCTTCCTGTCCATCACGGCATCCGACCTCAGCGACCAGCTCTTGAAGGATTTTCTGGACATGGATTCCAGCCAGATCGTTACCATGCACATCCAGTCCGTTGACCAGAACAAGGCCATCAAAACCATCAAGCACACGATTACTGAACTCGATAGATCAAAGATCGAGGAACAGAAAAAAGCCGTCCGCGCCGGATACGACATGGACGTGTTGCCGTCCGATTTGGCGACTTACGGGCGGGATGCAAAAGCCCTGCTGAAAGAATTACAGTCGCAAAACGAGCGGATGTTCCTTGTCACTTTTCTGGTGCTGAACACCGGCAAGACCGAGCAGGAACTGGAAACCAACGTGTTTCAGGCGGTCAGCATTGCCCAGAAGCACAACTGTGAACTGTGTCGGCTGGATTTTCAGCAGGAGCAGGGGCTTATGTCCTCGCTGCCGCTGGCAGACTGCCAAATCGAAATTCAGCGGGGACTGACCACCAGCAGCACGGCAATTTTTGTGCCGTTTACTACGCAGGAGCTGTTCGACAATGGCAAAGAAGCCCTCTATTATGGCCTGAACGCCCTGTCCAACAACCTTATCATGGTGGATCGCAAAAAGCTGAAAAACCCCAACGGTCTGATTCTGGGCACTCCCGGCTCTGGCAAGTCGTTCAGCGCAAAGCGAGAAATTTGCAATGCTTTTCTCGTCACGGATGACGACATTCTTGTGTGCGATCCTGAGTCGGAGTATGCTCCACTGGTGGAACGTCTGCACGGGCAGGTCATCCATATCAGCCCTTCCAGCACCCAGTATATCAACCCCATGGACATCAATGCCAACTACTCCGAGGAAGATAATCCTCTGGCTTTGAAAGCCGATTTTATTCTTTCCCTTTGCGAACTTGTAGTCGGCGGCAAAGAGGGGTTGAAGCCTGTGGAGAAAACGGTCATTGACCGCTGCGTCCACAAAATCTATGCTCCTTACTTTGAGCACCCCTGTCCCGAAACCGTGCCGATGCTGGAAGATCTCTACAATGCTCTGCTGACGCAGGATGAGCCGGAAGCCCATCATGTTGCAGCTGCTCTGGAAATCTAAGTCAAGGGCAGTCTGAATATCTTAAACCACAGCACCAACGTGGATATCGACAACCGCATCGTCTGTTTTGACATCAAGCAGCTTGGCAAGCAGTTGAAGAAACTCGGTATGCTTATCGTGCAGGATGCCGTGTGGGGGCGTGTGACCGCCAACCGCAGTGCCGGAAAATCCACCCGGTACTATGCAGACGAGTTCCATTTGCTCTTGAAGGAAGAGCAGACTGCTGCTTATTCCGTGGAGATTTGGAAGCGTTTCCGTAAGTGGGGCGGCATCCCGACAGCCTTAACACAGAACGTCAAAGATTTGCTGGCAAGCCCCGAAGTATCGAACATTTTCGAGAACTCGGACTTTGTGTATATGCTGAATCAGGCCAACGGAGACCGGCAGATTCTCGCAAAGCAGCTCAACATCTCGCCCCATCAGCTTTCCTATGTGACCCACTCCGGCGAAGGTGAAGGGCTGCTGTTTTTCGGTAATGTGATCCTGCCCTTTGTTGACCACTTCCCGAAAGACCTTGAACTCTACCGCATCCTCACGACCCGCCTTTCCGAAGTTGCGGAGGCGCAAAAGCATGAGTGAGAAACAGCCAAGGCTGAAATTTGAGGAAGACAAGGAGCGCATGGCCACGCGCTCTCCTCCGAAAAAGTCTAAAGTGGAACAGTCTAAGCCCAAAAAGCAGAAACTGAAGCAGGATGCAGACAAGGCAGCGGAAAAGGCGCAGCACCTGCGTTTTGGCAAAGCCGATATCACCCCGGATGAAGCATCCCGCATGACAAAGCAGCAGAAACGTGCTATGTATGCCGCTGCTGCCGCCCGGTCTGCGGTGCATCGGGAGGTTGACCAGTACGAGGACGATAATGTGGGTACGCAGGCTTTAAGCGAGGGCGAAAAGACAGCAGGAAATGTCCGGGATATTTCCAAGAGCATCTATGCCCGGAAGCTGAAAAAGAAAGCCAAGATGCAGGGCAAGAAGGGTGCCAAAACCGCAAAATCTTCCCCGCAGAAGCCGACTGCGGCACAAGATGCAGGCGCATCCGGCACCGGCGAGGGAGGCTCCAACTGGCTCTCCCGATGGCGGCAGAAACAGGACATCCGGCAGAGCTACTATGCCGCCGCCCATTCGGGCACAGCGGCGCAGACCGCAGGCGGCAAAGCGGCATCCAACGGTGCATCTGCCGCCCGGTCCGGCATGGAACAGGCGGTGGAGAAAGGCAAAACTGCCGTCAGCACCGCCGTGAAGGGGCTGATGAATGCCGCCAAGGGCAACGCACACGTTCTGGTGATCGTGGGCGTTTTTCTTTTGCTCCTGATGCTGGTCATGTCGGCATTTTCGTCCTGTTCCATTCTGTTTTCCGGCACCACGCAGGTATCCGGGCAGACCATTTACACCGCAGAGGACCGGGACATCCGGGGAGCCGAAACCGACTACAAGAAGCTGGAAAAGGAGCTGGACAAAAAGATCAAGCGCACCCCCACCGACCACCCCGGCTACAACGAGTACCAGTATCACCTTGACCCCATCGAGCACGATCCGTGGCAGTTGACCTCATTTCTCACGACTCTGTACGACGATTACACCCGGTCAGAGGTGCAGGGCAAACTGAAGGAAACCTTCAAAAAGCAGTACAAGCTGACCACATGGGTGGAGGTGCAGATACGGTATAAGACCGTGTGGGTCATCAGCCCGGCAGGAATCCCAATTCCTACGCAGGTGCCCTATGAGTACTGCATCTTCCACACCAAGCTGGTGAACCGTGGCTTGGAGGTAGTCATCCGGGAGGAACTGGACAACGACCAGTGGAAACGGTACGAGATCTTTCAGGATACCTTGGGTGGCAGACCCTACCTGTTCAACGGCGGTCTGCCGCCCGGTGGCTCCGATGGCTCCGGCGCACCGGGCATCGACTATCAGGTTCCGGCAGAAGCCCTGACCGACAGCGAATTTGCCGCCATCTACAAGGAAGCCCAAAAGTATGTGGGCACACCTTACGTCTGGGGCGGTTCCACCCCGGAAACAGGCTTTGACTGCTCCGGCTACGTCTGCTGGGTATACAACCAGAACGGCTACGATGTGGGGCGCACCACCGCCAACGGCTTGTGGAATAAGAGCCAGCACATTTCCGAAGCCGAAGCAAAACCCGGTGATCTGGTGTTTTTCAAGGGAACCTATGACACTCCCGGTATGAGCCATACCGGGATATATCTCGGCAACGGCATGATGGTCAGTGCCGGAGACCCCATCAAGTACGCAAACATTCACTCGTCCTACTGGCAGAAATATCTGTCAGGATTCGGGCGGCTATCCAAATAATAGGAGAACACTATGAGCGAAAAACTCGACAAACTGCGCGCTTCTCTGGAAAAAGAGAAGGAACGGCGCATCAAAATCAACAACCGCATCGAAAGTCTGGAACGGCGGATTCAGGAGGCTGAGGCCGCCGAGGTCAACGAGATGGTGCGCACGGCCAAAGTGACCCCGGAACAGCTCGCCGCCCTGCTGCGGCAGTCTGCCACCACCACCCCGAACCCTGCTGCGCTGTCTGCCGTGGGTGCAACTTTCGAGAAGGAGGATGCAGATGAAGATTAAGAAACTGGGAGCACTGCTGGTATCGGTGGCACTGTGCGCTGGCATGGCGGCTCCCGCTTTTGCCTATGGCGGAGAGCCTGTGGAGGAAGTGGAACAGCCCGTCCTGACTTCTACCACCGATGAAGAAGATGTAGTCACCGTGACCGATGAGGAGACCGGTGCCCTGACCCCGGAGGGCAACTTGACGCTGGTGGACGATTACCACACCGACTATTCCGATGGCAGCGGTCAGCAGTTCATTACGCTGGTGTCGAAGTCGGGTGCGACTTTCTATCTGGTGATTGACCGCAACGCCAAGGGGCAGCAGACCGTCCACTTTATGAATCTGGTGGACGAAGCAGACCTTTTGGCTCTGATGGAAGAGGATGCTGCCGATGCCTACACCGCCGAAAAAGAAGCGGCGGCGCAGGCAGAGCAGGAGCGCAAACAGGCCGAAGAGGATGCGAAAAAGGCTGCGGAAGAAGCGGAGGTATCCGGTTCTGAACAGACTGGTAGCAACAAAGTTACGAAGTATGCTGCCACATTCTTAGGCGTACTGGCACTGGTCGGTTTGGTTGCTGGCGGCGGCATTTACACCTTTATGAAGCAGAAGCAGAAAAAGCAGGCAGAAAAAGAAGCCCTTGACCCCGATGCAGATTACACCGAGGACAAGGGCGATTTTGAGATTCCGACCGATGTGCCGGACGAGGAGGAAACCCCGGACGAGCAGGACACCGAACCTATCTGATTTTAAGGCGGCGTTTGCCGCCGTACATATTGCAATCAGAAACAGATTGGAGGGATTCTTATCGCAAAATTAGTCGTGGCGGAAAAGCCATCCGTCGCTATGTCCTATGCAAAAGTCCTTGGCGCTACCAGCCGCAAAGACGGCTACCTTGAAGGGAACGGCTATTTGGTGAGCTGGTGTATTGGTCATTTAGTGGAGCTGGCACCGCCCAATGTCTACGATGCCAAGTACGTTAAGTGGAGCATCGCAGACTTGCCCATCCTGCCGCAAAAGTGGCAGTATCTGGTGTCTGCCAGCACCAAAAAGCAGTTCGGCATCCTGCAAAAGCTCATGCACCACCCGGACGTGGACAGCGTGATCTGCGCTACGGATGCAGGATAGTGCGGTTGGGTGACTCAAGAGAAAGAAAAAAGAGACCTCATCTCGTCAAAAAACTAAATCATAAAAGCATCAAAGAGGGCATTCAAATGAAACAAAATCGAATTTTTGACCAGAATAGTTCTCAAAAAGCACGTTCTTGGCACTATAATATGGACACCAACCGAGCGGAAGCCCAGTTCGCTGATGGCTCTGCCATTGCCATTGACTGCCTTGCCATCGAGGACGAATACGGCAATACCCCGGCACAGCGAGCTGAACTTGATTGGCTACTATACAACAAGCCCTTGGAGTGCGTCCAGCTTGTGCTGAGTGGTGAGATTGAGCATTATCTCTCACTTGGCTGTGACCATGGCAAACTGAAAGACTAACCTCTAAATAGGCCAAACAACCCGCTACTTGCAGTCGCTGCAAATGGCGGGTTGTTTGCTTATTTTAAGTTTTTCCTTTGCTCATAGTAGTGCAAAATCAATGTAGTGCAAAATCAATGGCCCAACGGTCAAAGAAATCACAAATATCAGGCAAATCTACTGGTTTCTTATAAATGTCATTCTAAAATTCAATGGATTTTGCTATTTCTAGCACTTGTTTTTTCGACACGAAAGTCGATTTAACCCTATATTTTATGTATCTCTCGATGATTTCAAGTTTGCCATTTTGGGGGCTTGATTATTGAGAAAATTCTAAATTCCAAAAAGGTCTATCATTTTCATCAATCGCATCGTTATTGAGAATAAGCACTGCACCACCACTTAACAGAGGAGGCAGCTGTAAATAGCTTATATTATTTATTGAGAAAATGAAACGCTATTGCAACAGTTGAATACTGTATATTTTATCAAATTGATACGGATCTGATAGCAACACCTTACCGTTTGATATCACAAGAATGCTTTCGCCTTCTTTAAGATACGACAACTGAAGATTTCCTTTCAAGTAGTTTGATACGCCATAAATTATATAATTGTCATCCGTATCATATAATTGATTTTTTGCAGTCGCATAAATACAATTGTTCTTCAGGTCAACTTCTTCAATTATAAGTTCCGATTTTTTTCTTCCGAATGTATTCGATTGAAATAGAATGCAGAGAACCACTGCCACAAATGCTATGCCAACCATAATCTTCCGTTTGCATTTCATTTTATCAACCTCTGTATGAAAGGAACAGCGTATAAAGCGATTGTGTTATTCTCAATGCCCCTGTATAAGAAGTTGGATATGAAGAACCATCAATTGTGCTTCCATCTTTATGGATTCCGATAGCTACATACCCAGCTCCAGAAATATATTCTACAAGAGGACCACCACTAAAGCCACCTGTCAAATCCCAATCGCCCTTGAGATATTTTGAAGTCTGACTTCTAATATACCCAGAAGATTTACACATCCGATATCTCGCATCGGCACCATTTATTTGGCTCGGATAGCCATAAGCATACACCAACTGTGATGATGAATAATTGCTAGACTGCCAATGTAACCCAAGCCATCCCGTTTTCGTTCCTAAATTATTCTTGAGCGTAATAATCGCCCAATCCTCCGAACTTGTTCCAGCAAGATAAGAATCACTAACAATCATCGAACTTGCCGATACATTTTCGCTTCCAAAAGGTTTACTATTATCAGATCGAGCAGGTGCGACATTTACCGACTTAACGTAGGCTTTTTCCTTTATACTGTATAGATTATGTGCTGCTGTTGCAAGTGCATTAGGCCCAATCATAAATCCAGAACCATAATTTGTCCCTCCATTATTGGTCGTTATCTGTAGGCATACCGTACTACAATATGGTGTTGCCGTTGGATTATCAACAACAGTGATATCATTGCTTCCGATAATCGCATACAGATCGGATAGATCAATATCCGAAATCTTTCCATTTGGAAAATAGCCTGCAGTTGTCTCTCCATCCGTGAAGGAATTGGTTTCAACTATAATTTCCTCTATAGATTCTTCTTTTGTATCAAAATCGTATCTATGGTATCTCTCGATATGAGATTTGCTTCCATCACTTTGATTATCTGCAAAAGCAGTCAGCCCAGAGTTAAGCTCCATTGAAGAAAGAGCCACAATCCCACTTGCTTTCAAAAAAATTCTACGAGATATTTTTTCACTAGCTATTTTAATTTTCCTTCTTTACTTTTAGAGTATACACAAGATTTCTTATACATCAGTTGCTCTGCATTGGAAACACCTCCGTAAAATTTTTCATACGTTAGAGCCATCCTTATTTTAGATTTCAACTTTTACTTTCGCAAAAAAATAAATACCACTGATTTTTTATCCAATAGCCGTGCTAAGATTTATCTCTATGGGATTCAACACATGCGTCTGCTGGCACAACCAAGCCCAATTGTTCACTGTAGTAGTAAACAAGTCGTCATAGTTGTTGTCATATGCAAAATCAAATGTGTCATGAACGGTAATCAAGTAATACATTATAGAATTACCAATCATGAAGCCTGTTCCAGAGGTGCTTACCCTATGCAATGCATAGAATAAATCTGCATTATCAGACTTTTGAATTGTAAAAGACCAACTTCCTCCACTAAAATCTTTCAAGCCACTATTAAGTACTTTGTTTTTATAATTATTAAAAACTGTTGTCGTGTTTAACTTGTCAAGCAATGGCGTCGAAGAATCCGTCACACTCTCAGAATAGTCAATATTATATACAGAGAATTCAACCATAAGAGCCGCACATTCATATCCCTTATCCCGTGCAATTTGCGCAGCTGCCAACCATGCAAGCTGTGTATTATTTAACAAATTTCCAGATGCACGTGTTTGATCTTCATCTTTCATCTTATCGATAAACTTATTTAATTCATCTATCGACATTCCCGAAAAATCAACATGATACTTATCATTCATGCTTTGAATAACAGGATTGCTAGCTTTACGGCTGCTTATGTTAGCAGCATAAGACACAGTATTTATCGAAAACAAAAAACACACTGAAAGAATTAATGATACGAACCTCTTCATAACGAACCTCCTTAAATTCTGTACTCTACTATATAAATTGTGTGCTTCTCATCATCCCAGACAACGAGACTAAAATTCACATCTTCAGAATGTAAAAGCAATGTATTCATTTCGGCTTCCGAGCGTAGTTCCTTATGCTGACTATTATCATAAAGAAAAAAATTTCCACTTGCAATTTCAGGAATCACAAAATCTAATCCAAAATATGACGACACATTTTTTAATATAGAAGATATGGTTGGAGAATCATTAATTTTCTCCCATGAATCGAGTTGATGAATAATTTTGGCTGCATCCACATCGTAGTATACCGCTAACATTATCCCATCATTTTGCAATCCGCCATAAGCCTCATATATCAACGATTCAGAGTATGTTGCTTTTCCAATTTTGAATTGTTTCAAATAATCTCGTTTTTCATATTTGCTTTTTCTTCCAAGCATAAAGCCCAAAAGCAAGCACAGTGCGACTATAGCTAGGTATCGGATAACTCGCGTTGGTCTCGCCTTTATAATTACCTCACACCTTTCTAACTTGCTGAAATATATAACAAACTCCACTTATCTACTGGTACTTCCGGTAATGGTTTCGCTCCGTCCATCGGAATAGCTAAAGGTCGCAGAATACTCAAGCCTATAAGATTTTC
>OHTF01001028.1_pt1 | contig 9919 bp, 7 predicted proteins | sample 1578811 | NCBI WGS metagenome assembly OHTF01 (sample SAMEA3879571, study PRJEB24766) | human gut metagenome | biome: human-associated habitat; feature: feces | place: USA | collected 1985/1987
CCGCACCGGCCACGGCCAGCACCAGCGCGGTGCAAAGCAGCGGCTGGCGGCGCACGGTACCCAGCACAACGCTGCGCACAGTCTCATTTTTCCGGTTCATCCTGCTCGCCTCCTTCCTGGGCATTTACCAGCGCGGCATACTGCGGGTTCTGCGCCATCAGTTCCTTGTGGGCCGCACAGACTGCTTTGCCGTCCTGTATCCACAACACGCCGTCCATCTGGGGGAACAGGTACAGCCGGTGGCTGATCAGCAGCACGGTGCTGCCCGCGGTCATTTTACGCAGGTTGGCAAAAACCTGTTCTTCGGTTTTGCGGTCCAGGGCCGAGAACGGGTCGTCCAGCACCAGCAGCGGGTTCATGGAGCCGCTGCGGCTCAGCGCGTCGATGATACGGCCCGGCATGGCACCGATATAAGTTTTACGATGGCCACGGATCTCGGCTTCGTCATGCACACCACCCAATGACATACGTACATATTTACGTTTCAATGATGCCGCTATGGAACGCCCTAAAGAAGTTTTACCGACTCCCGGAGGACCATAAAGGCAGATGATGGGTGATTTCATATCACCTTTTAGTTTCAGCACTGCTAAATGTTCAAGGATACGCTCCTTTACTTTCTCTAGTCCGTAGTGGTCTTTGTTCAATGTCTTTTCGGCATTACTTATATTCAGGTTGTCAGTGGTAAAGACATTCCAAGGTAATCCTAACAGGGTTTGCAAATAGGTAAGTTGCACATTGAAATCCGGTGATTGGGAATTTGTCCTTTCCAATTTGGAAACTTCTTTTTCAAAGAGTTCTGCCATTTCCGGACTCCATTTCTTGGTTTTTCCTTTTTGGCGGAGTTCATCTATTTCATCTTCCTGTCCGGCACCCAGTTCATCCTGTATGTTTTTAATTTGTTGCTGCAAGAAATATTCGCGTTGCTGACGGTCAATATCTTCGCGTGTACGCATTTGAATGCTTTGTTTGATATCAGCCAATTGTACTTCACGATTTAAGATCTTGACCAGCATATACAGGCGGCTTTGCAAATCGCCAGCTTTTAGCAATTTTATCTTTTCTTCTACCGGAATAGGGAAGTTTGCACAAATGAAATTTACCAAAATTTCCGGATTGTCCAAGTTCTTGATTGCAAAAACCGTATCCGGACTCATCTTCTCGGAAGCCTCTATGAACTTACTCGTCAAATCCTTGCAGGTGTCAATCAATGCTTTGAATTCGTCCGTTTCCAGTTGGTCATTTGCCTCCGGAATAGGAGTCACCATCCCTTTTAAATATGGAGACGTTTTGGTGATACTGTCCAAATGTACTTTGGGCCCGTTTGACTGCATAATTACTGTGGTATTTCCACCTGGCATTTCGAATACACGGAGAATCTTCCCGATAACTCCTACATGGTACACATCATTAAAACCGGGATCGTCCATATCTCCCTGTATCTGACAAACTACCGCTATGGGAAGTTTTTTCTTGTATGCAGCATTTATCAATTTCAATGTGCTGGGGCGTCCAATGGTCACAGGCATTACTACAGATGGAAACATTACCATGTTGCGTAAAGGCATAACAGGTATTTCTTTATTAAATTCCATAGCAGTTACTTCATCCGGATCCGTTTGGATTTCAGCTAACATAGAGATGTCATCGTTATCAGTATTCAACAAAATATCCTCTTTCTTATTCCTCTTCATAATTTATTCCTCTTGTGTTAAATTGAGCCCAATGCCCAAAACGGGGACAAAGTTAATCATTCCTTGTCGAATAAGGAAAATTCATGGGAACTAATTGAGTTTTAAAAATCAAATATTTCCTAATAATTGGAGTAATTAAATGGATTTTCCTATTTTTGACAGCTAATTTAATAAATATAGTATGCCAAATCCTTATTTTTCTTTTAAGCAATTTACTGTTTATCATGATAGATGTGCCATGAAGGTTGGTACGGACGGAGTTTTATTGGGAGCTTGGGCCGATGTGGTTTCCGCCCGTAATATTTTAGATATTGGTACTGGAACCGGATTGATTTCTTTGATGATGGCACAGCGGTGCAATGCCCGGATAAGAGCGGTTGATATAGATGCGGATGCTGTGGAACAGGCTCGTGGAAATGTGGCGGCATCTCCGTGGCAGGATAGGATAGAAGTGGAGTTGCAGGATATTTGTCATTTTATATCGGAAACACTCTTTGATGTCATTGTTTCCAATCCTCCTTATTTTACCGATTCATTGAAATGCCCTGGGAAACAGCGTAATATCGCCCGACATACAGATTTTCTTGATTTTGACAAATTAGCAGGATCTGCAGCCCGTTTGCTTCATCCCGAAGGCGTTTTTTCTGTGATTATTCCTGCTGATGGTAAAGAATCTTTTTTGATGGCTGCCACTCGTTACGGATTACATCTCTCACATCAGACTTTCATTCATACAAAACCTGGATCAGAGCCCAAACGGGTGCTGCTTGCTTTCAAATTCTCTGTGGATAAGTGTGTTACAGACGATTTGACCATCGAATTATCACGTCATGTGTATAGTGAAGAATATATAGCCTTGACTAAAGAATTCTATCTGAACATGTAGAGAGCGGATTATTCTGAACATCATAAAGAAACTGTTTTTATTTGCAGAGTCTTTACTGATGTTCAGAAAAAAGATATTTTTTATTGTTTTTTGGATAGACGACGCAATAAACTTTTGTTAAGTTCAAATAAATGGCTGTGCCGGAAAGCAAAAGTTTCAGCTTTAGGTTTCATACCACTGAATATTTCGGATATTTGCTGTAAGAGACTAAAAGGTTCGTTCTCTTTTTTTTTATCAGAAACAATGATGTTGAGTCCGTGTGGAATCAATTCTACCTCAATATCTTTTCCTCCCATGATCGGATCTCCGTCATAATGCATAACTCCGGGTTTTGAACGATGTATTTTAATCTTTTTAGTACGGAATGTCTTGATCCGGCTGTTTTGGTCTATGGTTTTGTTGAAAAGTTGAAAAGATAAAGAAGGAACATCCAGCACTGTGAACGGCTCTAATATTGTGACATCCATCAACCCATCGGTTAACGAGGCCTGTGGAGCAATATATGCGTTGTTCCCATATTGGGAGGCATTGCCGCAGGCTATCAGGAAAGCTTTGTATTTTACCGTTCCTTCTTCATTTTCTATTTCATAAGTTTCAGGTTTGTAACTCAGACTTTCATGCAAGGTATTTTCCAGATAGGTTAGTAGTCCGCGTTTACCTGAATCAGCAAACTTTAAGCTGACAAACGCGTCAAAACCTACTCCGCATGTGCAGAAAAAGGGTATATTGTTTATTTTTCCGTAATCAATACAGGCAACAGAACTTTCGTTTATAATGTCAATAGCAGCCTTGGGTTCCAAAGGAATTTGTAAATGCCGTGCCAGTCCGTTTCCCGATCCGCAAGGTATAATGCCTAATGCCGTATCCGTATGTATCAATGCACGTCCTATTTCGTTTATAGTTCCATCTCCTCCAATAGCCACTACTATATCTACTTTCTCTTTGGCAGCTGTAGCCGCAATCTTTTCAGCATGGCCGGCATATTGTGTTTTGACAATCGTATAATCATAAAGTGTACGGTTTATACGTTCGTCAATCCATTTTAATATGGCTCTTTTCCCCTGTGTCCCCGAGATAGGATTAACGACAAATACAATTTTCTTTTTCGTGGTCATACTTTTACTTTGGTAGTTTAGCTCTTTATTAAACGCAAAAGTAATACATTTTGTTTATAACTGCCCTAAATCCTAAAAGTTTTGATGCCCCTAAATATTTTTTTTGAAAAAAAGTACAATCGGTTGTAGAATTTACTATCTTTGCAGCCTGTTTTGACGGGAACACCTTGAAAACAGAATGTATTAGTGAGTTTATATACATTATTTTAAAGTAGGCCGACGAGGCTTACATATACAATAGGATATGGGATTATTACAAGACAAGTTAAGTAAATTCAGATTGCCTCAACTATACATGGAAAGAGGCGTTTACCCTTATTTTCGTGAGATAGACAGCCATCAGGATACAGAGGTTATCATGGATGGTAAAAAGGTGCTGATGTTTGGCTCCAACTCATATATGGGGTTAACCTACGATGAACGGATTATTGAAGCAGCTGTTGCTGCAACCCGTAAATATGGTACAGGTTGTGCAGGTTCACGCTTCTTGAATGGTACGCTTGACCTGCACGTTCAGTTAGAAAAGGAATTGGCGGAATTCGTAGGGAAAGATGATGCATTGGTTTATTCTACCGGTTTTACTGTAAATGAGGGTGTGGTATCTTGCCTGACAGACCGCAATGACTACATTATCTGTGATGACCGTGACCATGCTTCCATCGTAGACGGACGTCGCCTTTCTTTCTCCACCCAGTTGAAATACAAGCACAATGATATGGAAGCCCTTGAGAAAGAACTTCAGAAGTGTAAACCGGAATCTGTGAAACTGATTGTGGTGGACGGGGTTTTCTCTATGGAAGGTGATTTGGCTAACTTGCCTGAGATTGTTCGTTTGAAAGACAAATACAATGCAAGTATCATGGTGGATGAAGCACACGGCTTGGGTGTGTTCGGTCGTGACGGGCGAGGTGTCTGTGATCACTTCGGACTGACAGATCAGGTAGATGTTATTATGGGTACATTCTCAAAGTCACTGGCTTCTATCGGTGGTTTTGTTGCTGCGGATAAAGATACAATCAACTGGTTGCGTCACAACTCACGTTCATATATATTCTCTGCAAGTAATACTCCTGCTGCAACAGCTGCTGCACGTGCTGCACTTCATATCCTCAAGAGTGAGCCCGAACGTCGTGAGAATTTGTGGAAGATTACAAACTATGCTTTGGATTGTTTCCGTCAGGCCGGTTTTGAAATCGGTGATACTGAAAGTCCGATTATTCCACTTTATGTTCGTGATACGGATAAGACATTCGAAGTGACTAAACTGGCATTTGACGAGGGTATATTTATTAATCCTGTTATTCCACCGGCTTGTGCACCACAAGATACTTTGGTGCGTGTTGCTTTGATGGCTACTCATACAAAGGAACAAGTTGACTATGCTGTGGATAAACTGACCAAATGCTTTAAGAAGTTGGAAATCATAAAGTAAGATATCACAGGTTGCCTTTACAAAGGCAACCTGTTTTTTTATTATGTATTATTGTCTATCTTTGTATCCGCTTTACTTGAAAAGGACATGAATCGGATAAAAGGTATTTTATATGCAGCAGTGTCTTCTGCGACTTTCGGATTGGCACCGTTTTTTTCCATAAGCTTGTTGGCTATTGGATATTCTTCTTTCGAAGTGCTGACTTATCGTTGGGGAGTTGCTACAGTTGTCTTGCTTGTTTTTGCTTTTCTTACCAAATGTGATTTTCACATAGGGTATAAAGATTTTAAAACAATTTTCGGACTGAGCTTGCTGCGTGCGCTTACTTCGTTCAGTCTTGTCATAGCTTATCAGAATATTGCAAGTGGTGTTGCTTCTATCATCCATTTTATGTATCCGCTGGCTGTTGCAGTAACAATGGCTGTTTTCTTTAGAGAAAAAAAGTCTATTGTGACTTTCGCTGCTATCGTTTTATCATTAGTAGGAGCATCTTTATTATCTTCCGGAAATATAGAATATAATGGTGGAAATAGAATGATGGGATTGATAGCGGCCTGCATATCGGTTTTCTCTTATGCCGGTTATATAATAGGTATAAGAAAAACCAGAGCAGTGGAAGTTAATTCTACGGTATTAACTTGTTATGTGATGGGGCTGGGAGCCTTGTTCTTTTTGCTGGGAGGACTTTTCTATGATGAGGGGGTCCGTTTGGAAACCAATGTAATCACTTGGCTCTATATCGGAGGACTGGCACTTCCTGCAACTGCGATCTCTAATATTACGTTGGTGAAGGCTGTAAAATTGGCAGGACCGACGTTGACTTCCTTATTGGGTGCATTGGAACCTCTTACGGCAGTCCTGGTAGGGGTATTTGTATTCAAAGAACTCTTTACTACATACAGTGCTTTGGGCATAATCCTTGTTGTGATTTCTGTAAGCTTGGTTCTTTTTCAGCAAAAGAGAACATATACATAGACGTTTGCTATTCAGCTTTCAGGCTGTTTACCGGATTAGTGCGTGCACTGAGATAACTATGTATTGTTATCGTAATGGTTGTAATTACCAATACAATAAGAACAGGGGTCAGGAAATTCCATTGTGTGGCTGAAATTCGATAAGCAAATTGCTCCAGCCAATGTTGCATTAATAACCACGTTATCGGAATAGCGATGATGTATGCTACTAGTATTTGCCATAGAAACGAACGGTTTAGTAACCATACTATTTCCCAATTGGAAGCACCGTGCACTTTACGGATTGCAATTTCACGGGTACGATGACGTACAGCGTACCATGAAATACCGAACAGGCCAAAACAGGTCAGGGCCAATGCAATAAATGAGTAGCTGATAAGGATTCGGGAGAGTATAATTACTTTGTTATTACGCAACATAAATTCTTTATGCATATCTACATATTTGAAACCTCTTTCACCATTCATTTCCTTCCATAATTTTTCAATAGATACCAATGTTTCTTTATAATATTCAGGAATGAGTTTTATTTGTATGAATGTTCCTTTCTGAATTAAATCTTGTTCTGTTCCAATAGATATTTGTTGACCACCGATTTCCTCTTCCAGGGAGTTTAATGGGAAGTTCTTGAAAATACCTGCAATAGTACTTAATGAATCCGAGAATTCATCAAATTCATTTAGTTTATGACCTATGTGGGAAACATCTATGTTCAGCAGACGCGCAAGCTTTTCATTGATAAAAGCCGGATGAGTATATTCCCGACAGGCTTGGGAGGGAGATACTCCGGCAATTTGCCGGATATGCATGGTTTGGAAGAAAGTTGTGTCGGTAGGGATGTGTGCTATAGAATTATGTTGGATACTACCGTCTGTTTGTCGGATAGGAAGTTCACGAAGCCAACAGTAAAGTACAGAACTCATGGAAAGACTTATAGACTCTATTCCATCCATTTGTTTCAGTTCCTGATAGAGCGGAAACAGAGGAAGGGTGCCACTCCCTATTTCTATTGTATTTTCGTAATGGTATGCACGGGATTTGATTAAATCCATTTGTTTTTGTGCAAGAGTGGTTGCATACACTAACCCGATTGAAAATATAAACTGGATGGTAACAAGCAACCATATAAATTGTTGCTTTTTCTTTCCTGTATAAGCTTGCCGATACTTGCTCAAAGTCTGTTGAGAGAGTTTATGGCTGATATACAGACCAGGAATGACAGCCATGAGGAAAATGAAGGATAAAAGTAAAGGTAGAACTTGCCGGCTGAAAAAGAAAGAGAAGGAAAGGTGGGTAGACAACAGGTTGTTAAACCACGGCAGCATGTCATTAATAAGCAATAATGATAACAGGAATGCAAATAAAACGGTAAGTGCTGCATCAAGAAATAACTGACTGCGGATTTCTTTTGATTTTGCTCCCATCAGCTTTTCTATATGTATCATTTTAAGTTGCTGCAGGGTACGTGAGAGAGTCAGATTTGTATAGTTGAAACAAGCGATGATAAGCACAAGCAGGGCCGAAATCAGACTGATATATAGTAATAATACATCACAATGTTGGAAAAAAGCCAACTGTTGCTGCTTGCTGTCTTTTCCTGTATTAAAGTATAGTTCTTTTATCGGATCAATATAATATCGTGAATCCGGTACTAATGCTGGAATCTTGTCTTTTTTAATTTTTTCCTGTAAAGCTAAGGGAGATGCACCTGGTTGTAGTTTCAATAATACAGGACCACCCCATGATTTGTCGGATAGTCCTGTCAGCAAATCAAAATGCAGAAAAGATTGTGGACGATCTTCTAATATAGCTGCTACTTTATAACTTTTACTTTGTCCTTCTTTATTGATTATTTCCAAGATTTCTCCAATACCGGAATGATTTCCGAAAAGTTGGTGGGCAAATCTTTTGTTTACAGCAACTTTGTCCGGAGTCGTGAGGACTTCTTCCAGGCTGCCTTCTGAAGTTGTATAAGGAAAAAATTGATTTAAAGTAGAGTCGGCACTGATAAAAAGAAACTGTTTGATATCTGTTCCATTATATTTGCAAAGATTACCAGACATTCCGTTTACACGCAGAATATCTGTAATTTCAGCATATTTTTCTTTTATCTGTGTGGCTGCGTCTGAGGTAGAGTAGGCTACTTTAATACCTTCTTCCATTGGAGAGTCTTGACGTAATAGATAAATGAGGTTACGGTCGGTATTATATTTTTCCACATTATATTCATGGATAAAAAAAGTCATAAGCAGATTGGTGCATCCTAATCCAGCTGTAAGACTGAATAGCGAAATCAGAAAAAAAAGTTTGTTTCGCCACCAGTTGCGGGCAATAAGTTTGATGTTTAAGAAGACGTTCATTGTTATAATATCCTTTTGTTATTATAGAGGTGGTTAAACCACCTCTATAATAAATTGACTTATATTTTTATTTCATTCACCACCTGCCCGTCAAACAAATTAATGGTTCTCCCTGCATAGCCGGAATCGTGTTGGGAGTGGGTAACCATAACAATTGTTGTTCCTTCTTTATTCAGTTCGGTCAGAAGTTCCATTACTTCCTTGCCGTTTTTGGAATCCAGATTACCGGTAGGCTCATCTGCTAGAATCAGTTTCGGATTTGCTACTACAGCACGGGCTATTGCAACACGTTGTTGCTGTCCGCCGGATAGTTGTTGTGGGAAATGTTTTACCCGATGGGCAATAGCCATACGGTTCATGGCATCTTCTACCCGGCGTTTGCGTTCTGCCGCCGGAATCCCCATATACAATAAGGGTAACTCGATATTTTCGAATACATTCAATTCATCAATCAGGTTAAAGCTCTGGAACACGAATCCGATGACCCCTTTACGTAAATTGGTGCGTTGTGCTTCGGTAAATTTGGAAACGTCTGTTCCGTTCAGTTCGTAAGTGCCTCCCGTAGGATTGTCCAAAAGGCCGAGGATATTCAGCAGGGTGGACTTTCCACAACCGGATGGTCCCATGATGGCTACAAATTCGCCTGCTTTGATTTCTAGATTGACATTGTTCAATGCCCATGTTTCGACTTCTTCTGTTTTGAAGATTTTCTGTAAGTTTACTGTTTTGATCATAATCTTATATTTTATAAAGTTATTCGTTCTTGATTACTTTTGCAGGGTTAATTCGTGCAATTCCCAGAATACGGAATAATACCGTGAGGGCCGTAATAAATGTTATTCCGATGAAAATTCCTGCCCAATATATGATACCGTCATTAAAGAATACAATATATGCTTTTTTCCATATTTGTATGACTATATAAATTAATGGAAATGCAATAATTGCGGAAACAGTCAGCAGTTTTATATAAAGGCGGGCAAACAATAAAATAATCTGTTTCAATCCTGCTCCATTTACCTTCCGGATAGCTACTTCCTTTTGTCTGCGTTCCGTATCCAATGTGATGGTCGAATAAACTCCCAACAAAGTAATGAGCAGGCTGACGATAGAAAAGAATAGAATAATCCCTTTCAATTTATTTTCTATTGCTTGTGCTTCATATATATCTTCCTGCAATGTAGTGACATGAGGATGAATACTTTCCGGGAGTGTTTCTTTCAATGTCTTTTCTATCATTTTTTTTATATCAGCCGTTTCCCCCGGCTCGCATTTCAGATAGCAATGACCTACATAATAATTGAAGTCGCTGGGTAAGAATACAAATCCAGGACTTTGATTATATACATCGGCGATAAAATCGTCACATACACCGCAAATGGTATAGCTTTCCGAGTAATTGTATAAAATAGTTCCTAACAGATCTTTTTTCTGGCGTTCCGCCCATGTTTTGTCTAC